>Ga0209610_1000064_pt1 | contig 48179 bp, 44 predicted proteins | sample LakKivw275mmetaG_FD_184137 | JGI IMG/M metagenome (GOLD analysis project Ga0209610, IMG submission 184137) | Anoxic lake water microbial communities from Lake Kivu, Rwanda to study Microbial Dark Matter (Phase II) - Lake Kivu water 275m metaG... | ecosystem: Environmental > Aquatic > Freshwater...
TGGCGATTCCGCGCCGGGTTTATACAGAATCGCATTTGCGTTATGCGGCGGAAGCCGTTATTGAGGTTTATCAAACCCGTCACAGCTTGAAAGGTATGCGGATTGTTGCGCGGGGCGATTCGCCGCTCCGCCATTTTGTGGCCCACTTGGCCTTTGTGGATTAGATTTGAAAAGAGATACTGTCATATACCGGGAGACTAATGCGAACCGTAAAGTGTTTTTTTATTATTTTTAGCGCGATGCTCGGACTGCTGGCCCAGGATCAGACCTTCCCCGTGATTCCCACTCCGCAGGAAGTGCTTCTAAGGGAAGGGACATTTAGGATTGCTTCCGCGGCGAACTATGCGGTGGTGTGCGAAGGCGGAATCGGAGTTGATTTCAAAGGCGCCCAGCTGATCAGCGAAGCGCTCAACGAAAACAGAGGCATTGTCGCCACAGTGGTCGGCAACAAGCCCACCAAGGCCACCCGGATTATCACGCTGGCGCTGGACGCAGATGGCAAGTTCGCCCAGGCGCGTTTCGGGCGCGGATATAGTCCGGAGATGCAGGCCGAAGGCTATTTCCTGGAGATTCAGCCGGAAATGATTACTATTCTGGGCCCGACGCCGCGCGGCCTGTTTTACGGCGCCGTGACCCTTGTGCAATTGCTTCGCGGTAGTCCCGGTTCAGCCCTGCCGGCCGTTTTCATTGCCGATTATCCTGCTCTGCAATGGCGCGGGGTTTCCGATGACATCAGTCGCGGGCAGGTTTCCAGTTTGGCCAATTTCAAGCAGATCGTCCGTTTTTTGGCGGAATATAAACAAAACATCTATATGCCCTATCTCGAGGACGTCGTCCAGATTGAAAAATATCCGACTATTGGCGTCGGGCGTGGGGCATTGTCCCGCGCGGAGCTGACGGAACTGCAGGACTATGCGGCGGAATATTTCGTTGAGGTTATTCCCATCTTCCAGACGCTCGGGCATTTCGAGAATATTCTGCATTTGCCGGAATTTGTGAAATATGCCGAGTTCCCCGGTGCGGCATCCCTCAATTCCCTCGACAGCGCGGCGGATGAATTTTTAATGAACCTGCTCGATGAGGTCATTCCCCTTTTCCGCAGTGAGTATTTCCACATTGGCGCGGACGAATCCTGGGATGTCGGGCTGGGCGCGACCCGCGAACAGGCGCTCAAAGATGGCGTTGCCGCCCTGCACGCCCGTCATTACAATAAGGTTTACAATAAAGTGCGCGCCCATGGCAAAAGGGTGCTGATGTACGGCGACATCATCCTGCGCCACCCCGAAATCCTGAGTCTGATCCCCAAAGACATCATCATCGTGGACTGGCATTACAACCTTAGCGATATTTACCCGTCGGCCAAACAGTTAGCTGACTCCGGATTTCAGGTGCTGGTTTCGCCCGGCATTCACAACTGGCACAATCCCTTTCCGAACCTGACCAACGCCAAAATCAATATTGCCGGAATCAATCTGGAGGGTTATCGTAACCGGGCCCTGGGCTCGATCAATTCCAACTGGGGGGACTTCGGCGGGCCGAACTTTCGGGAGCTGAATTATGCGGGTTATGCTTTTGGCGCAGAAACCGCCTGGAATCCAGTTAGCCAGGAATTGCCGACTCTGCTGCGGCGCTATAATCTGCAACGCTACGGCACCGACGATGAGCGCCTGCTGTCGCTGTTTTTACACCTGAACGAGATTCCCAATAATACCAACTTCAAGGAATTCTGGCGGTCGCCTTTTTACAAAGCCGACGAACAGTCTGCCAGAAGCCTGTGGCGCGCGGAACAGCTGGAGGGACATTGTTCGGCGGCCTTGGCGCTTTGCGAGCTGTTACGCCCGGTGCTGAAGCGCAATCAATCTGATTTGGATTACTATCAGTTTGTCGCCCGCCTCGGGCTGGTGAGTGCCGCCAAGTTGCGGGCCGGGCGCCGGCTAGAATTACTCAGACAGAACGCCATTGGCGTCAGTCCGGCAGAGCTCTCCGCGGCCGCGGACGACTGCGCGGCGCTGGTGCGGGAAATCACCGTACTGGAGCAGGATTACAAAGCACTCTGGCTGAGAACCAATCGCCCGGAGAATTTGAGCCGCATCCTGAATCTGTTTAATAAACTGGCGGTTCATTTGGAATGCGCCGGCGAGGAAATCAGCCGCGGCAACCTGAATTTTCCGGTTGAATTGACAGCAAGATTCATTACCGCCCGTTCGGTTGTCAAGGACGAAAAGCCGGCGCCGGCCTATTTGCGCAGGAGTTTTACCATCAACGAACCGGACAGCCTGATGAGCGCCAGCCTGCAACTTATTGCCAATTCACAGGCCACGATTTATGTCAATGGGGAAAAAATCGGTGGCGTCATCGGCACGCGTTCGTTGTCCCTGGTAGTCGAGAATCAGCGGGTCGGCTGGTGGGAAGTGCAGAAAAAAATCAACCGCGGGACGAACTGGTTAGCGGTGGAAGTGCAGAGCCATAAACCGCAACTGCCTTCCGCGGCCAATGTCTACTTGGAATTAATCTTCAAGGATGGTCGCAAAGTCGTCGTCCAGTCGGACACCGATTGGGAAGCGCAGACGCAGGTAAAATCCGGCTGGCTGACGGGGCAGGACAAGGGCCTCAAATGGAACGCGGCACAGATTGCCGACAAGATCAACTGGAAAATCTCCGCTCCGCTGTTTCAGCGCGGTTTTGCGTCGAGGATAGAATTCTGAGGTCACTCAGGAAATTGGAAAAAGCCGCTTAAACTACATAGCACGGCTGGCATAGAGCTGTCCGCAGGCCGCGGCAATATCTGTTCCCTTACTGCGCCGCACGGTCACGGCAAATGGCGCCCGATAGACCGTCTGGATGAAAGCGTTCAGGTGTTCCTCGGATGGACGGCGCCAGGGCGATTGCGGGTTTTCATTGAAGGGGATCAAATTGAGTTTACAGGGAATGGGGCTGAGCAATTGCACCAACCGCCGGGCATCCTCCAGACTGTCATTCACGCCGGCGATTAGAATGTACTCAAACGTCACGCGTCTGCGGGACTGGCGGGTATAATTCAGCGCCGCCTGGAGCAGAGCCGGAAGCGAGTATTGACGGTTGATGGGTAAGAGCTGGTCGCGCTGAGCGTCAGTCGTGGCATTAAGCGAAAGGGCTAATTTGAAGGGCTGATTTTCACTGGTAAAGCGCTCGATGCCGGGAATCAAACCGGCGCTGGAAATGGTAATGTGGCGGGCAGCAATTGCGGGTCCGGATTCGCTGTTGATAATCTGCGCGGCGTGAATGACGTTTTCGTAATTCAGAAAAGGTTCGCCCATCCCCATAAAAACGACATTGGTAACCGGTTGCGGGGCCGCCCGGCTGATAGTCAGCAACTGGTCAATGATCTCGCCTGCGCTGAGGTTGCGCCGGAAGCCCATCGCCCCGGTCGCGCAAAAAGCGCAGTGCAAAGGACAACCAACCTGCGTGGAGAGGCAGACCGTCCGGCGCCGTTCCTCGATCATATATACCGATTCGATGGCGAGTCCGTCATTGAGCCGGAACAGATATTTGACCGAGGCGTCACGCCTGGAATGAAGCGCGGTATACAGGTGGACGCAGTTCAGGTCGCAGTGAGCGTTTAATTTCTGGCGCAGGGTGGCTGAAAGGTTGGTCATCTGATCGAACGCGAGGGCATTTTTCTGGTAGAGCCACTGATAAATTTGACGGGCGGCGTAAGGCCGGGCGTCGAGTTCGGCCATGACCATCAAGAGTTCGTCAAGAGACATCCCTTTCAGCATGCGTTTTTCCATCGTGGTGACAAATTAGTATTAAAAACTATTTTTTATCAGGAAAAATTTGATTACACTTTCGCGTCATGAGACCGATCACCGGGAGTAACGCATGAAAGACTATTGCACCATCCGCATGGCCGTTCCGGATGATGGCGTTTGCCTCGCCGAATTCAACCGCGTCATGGCACACGAGACCGAAAATCGGGAATTGCCCGAGGCTGTGATCAGGGCGGGAGTAAGTCACCTTTTGGAGCATCCCGAATATGGCTTTTACCTCGTCGCTGTGGTGGGTGAACGCATCGCGGGCTGTCTGCTGGTCACCTACGAGTGGAGCGACTGGCGCGACGGACTGTTCTGGTGGATTCAGAGCGTCTATGTGCATCCTGATTTTCGGCGGCAGGGAATTTATCGTCGTCTGCATGCATTCGTCAGGGAACAGGCCCAGCAACGCGGCGGAGTTTGCGGCATCCGGCTGTATGTGGAAAAAGACAATCAGGCGGCGCAGAACGCCTATACGACGCTGGGCATGCTCAAAACGCCCTATCTGATTTTTGAGGAAATATTTAATAGGTAGGAATCAAGAGCCAAGACAAAATAACCAAGCTAAGTGTAATGGGAGACCTTTAATGAGTAAGATTAGAAGAGGAACACATTCGCGGGTCGTTTATTGGATAAAGATTTTGTGTCTGCCAGTCGCCTTGATGGCACTGATGGGGCTGAGCGGTTGTCCGGCGAAGCCGTTGTCGCCGCCGGTAGCCAGGATCGAGCCGCACGTGACGGTCATTCATGGTGACACCCTGACCGACAATTATTACTGGCTGAGGAACCGTGAAGATCAGACCGTAATTCAGTATCTCAAAGATGAGAACGCCTACACCGAATCGGTGATGCAACCGACGAAGAAAATGCAAAAGCGGCTTTATCGGGAAATGCTCAGGCGCATCAAAGAAACCGATCTTTCGGTGCCGGTCAAAGTGGATGATTACTATTACTACAGCCGCACCGAAGAGGGTCGGCAGTATCCGATATTTTGCCGCAAACACGGCAATCTTGAGGCTCCGGAGGAAATACTGCTGGACCAGAATAAATTGGCCGCCGGCCGCCAATATTGCTCGCTGGGCGCCTACAGTATCAGTCCCGATCATAAAATCCTTGCCTATTCTGTTGATTTCAGCGGTTCGGAAGAGCACACCCTGTTTTTCAAGAACCTTGTGGCCAATACACTATTGGCAGATACGATTGCGAAAACTTCGTACGGCGTCGAATGGAGCAACGACAACCAGACGGTTTTTTATACGACTCTCGACAGCATCAAGCGCCCCGATAAACTCTGGCGGCATTGTCTGGGCACTCCGGTGGCTGAAGATAAAATGGTCTTTCACGAACCGGACGAACGATACTATCTGAATTTGGAAAAGACACGCAGTCGCCGCTACCTGCTCCTGACGCTGGGGAGTCAGATTACCAGCGAAGTGCATTTTTTAGATGCCGACAACCCAACAGGCCAGTTCAGTCTGATTCAACCGCGGCAGATCGGGGTGGAATATTACGCCGATCATCACGGCAAGCAATTCTTTATTTACACCAACGAAAATGCGCGCAATTTCAAGTTGATGACGACTTCGGTCGAGACGCCCGCCAAAAAGTACTGGCAGGAAAAATTAGCCCATCGCCCGGAGGTAATGATTGATGGGATTGATCTTTTCAACCGGCATCTGGTGGTTTATGAACGCGCCCGGGGTTTACGGCAGATACGGGTGGAAAATCTCGAGACAGGTGCAGTGCACCAGGTTGAATTCCCCGAACCGGTGTACACCTGCAGTCCGACCGGCAATGAAGAGTACGTCACGACGACCTTGCGCTTCAATTATACCTCGCTGGTGACCCCGCGTTCGGTCTACGATTACGATCTGGAAAGCCGTCAGCGTGAACTCAAAAAGCAGGACGAGGTTCTGGGCGGCTATCAGCCGGAAAATTATGTTAGTGAACGGGTCTACGCGCGGGCGAGCGACGGCCAGGAGATACCGATTTCGTTGGTGTTCCGTAAGGGCTTGGTCAGGGACGGTTCTCATCCACTTTATCTTTACGGCTACGGCGCTTACGGCAGTTCGTCTGAGCCGCGGTTTTCTTCGAACCGCCTGAGCCTGCTCGACAGGGGTTTTGTCTATGCCATCGCCCATGTGCGCGGCGGTGGCGAGCTGGGGCGGCAGTGGTATGAAGACGGCAAACTGCTCAAGAAACGCAATACTTTCACCGATTTCATCGCCTGTGCCGAACATCTGATAGCCAATCAGTATACGACAGCGGAAAAACTGGTCATCAACGGCGGCAGTGCCGGCGGTTTGTTGGTCGGGGCCGCAGTCACCATGCGCCCGGAACTCTTTAGGGTAGTCATTGCCGAAGTCCCGTTTGTGGATGTGCTTAACACAATGCTTGACCCCACTATACCATTGACGGTAATCGAGTATGATGAATGGGGCAATCCGGAACAAAAGAATTACTATGACTACCTTAAATCCTATGCGCCCTATGAAAATGTCCGGGCGGTCGCCTATCCGCATTTACTGATTACCGCCGGTCTGAACGACCCGCGCGTGGCTTACTGGGAACCGGCCAAATGGGCCGCCAGACTGCGCGCCCTGAAGACCGACCAGAATACTTTACTCCTGAAAACCGATATGGGCAAAGGCCACTTTGCGGCTACGGGTCGCTACGATTACCTCAAGGAAACCGCCTTTGAATACGCGTTTGTTTTTAAAATGCTTAACATTGCCGAGTAGCACCCCGAACTCAATGCCGCAAGGAGCAGTCTTATGTCGGTAACCGAAGAGAAGCAGGTGGCCTGCCCGCAGTGCGGACAGGAGCAAAGTATCACGCTCTGGAAATCACTAAATGTCGCCCAGAATCCGGAAGAGAAACCGCGGCTATACAACGGAGAAATCAATCTGTTGGTCTGTAACAAGTGCGGGCACAAGTCATTTGTACCCACGCCCCTGCTTTATCACGATCTCGACCGCCGCATCGCCGTCCAGTATTTTCCACCCGCCTACATCCGCCGTCCGGAGTTTATTCAGCAGTTCAACAGGGACGGCAGTTTCGCCCCGGGTGACGCGCTCCAGGTGGAGGTACCGGACTATCTGCGCCAGTTGCATATCGTATTCAATATGAACGAGCTGGTCACGTATGTAATTTTTCGGGACGTTTTGGCCGAGTACCATCAGACCGGTAAGGTGATGCTCAATTGAAACCGCGCCGCGTCCAGATAATTGCCCATCAGGGCGCCTCCGGGCACGCTCCTGAAAATACCCTGGCGGCTTTCGAGGAGGCAATTGCCCAGGGCACGGACTGGATTGAGCTGGACGTGCAACGGGTTGAGGATGAATTGTTTGTCATCCATGATTACCGGCTGGAAAGAATTACCGACATGAGTGGTGCACTCAACACAGTGCCGCTGGCAACCATCCGTCAGGCGCGGATCGCCGGCCGATATCCGATCGCGACCCTGCGCGAAGCCCTCGCGCTGATTAACCGCCGTTGCCGGGTCAATATTGAAATCAAAAGCCCGGCGACCGCTCTGCCTGTGATCAACTTGGTGGAAGAATTAATCGCCCGGGGCGGGTGGTCGTACAGTGATTTCATGCTTAGTTCTTTCAACCAGTATGAATTGCTGACCGCGCACCGAATACAGCCGCAGTTGGCCACGGGGGTGATTATCTATGGCTTGCCGTATGGCTTAGCCGAATTCGCCCGTCCTTTAGGGGTCGGGGCATTGGTGGAATGTATTGAGTTCATCTCGCCGGAGCTGGTAGAGAACGCTCACGCCGCAGGACTCGAAGTGCTCGTCTATACCGTCAATTATCCCGACGATATCGAGCGTATGGCAGACCTCGGAGTGGAGGGCCTCGTAACCAATTATCCGGCGCGGGCCAAGAAAATTGTTAGCAAAGGAGGTAGTAAATGAGCGGGCTGGGCAATGTGCTCTGGATTGTTTTAGGAGGCGGAATATTCATTTTCTTTTGCTATCTGCTGGGCGGCGTGATTTTGTGCCTGACGATTGTCGGTATCCCGTTCGGACTGCAGTGCATCAAACTCTCTGTGTTGGGCCTGATGCCCTTTGGACATAAAATTGTCTACAAGGCCTCCGCGCCCGGCTGTCTTTCGACACTCATGAACCTGGTGTGGTTATTGTTTGGTGGGTTGTGGCTGGTAGGAATTCATTTTGGTTTTGCCCTGCTCTGTGCCGTGACGATCATCGGCATTCCCTTTGCCAAACAGCACGTCAAATTGCTCTCCCTGGCCCTGACGCCCTTCGGCAGAGAGGTTTTACCGGAGGAATGAGCGAGGTTGTTACTTGAGCAACAAGCCGCACTTTTCGCCAGATTCGTCCGGTGTAGACAGTCGAAACAGGTAGAAGCCACTCGGCAATTCAGATGAAGGATGCCATTGGTAGCAATACCGACCGGGATCCATAGTTGCCGCGATGAGCTGGTCCACCTGATGACCAGCGAGGTCTAACACGACTAATTTGATCGCAGTGCGCTTAGACAGGGAAAAGTTGATCTTGGTAATACCGTTAAATGGATTGGGGAAATTTTGCTCGATCAGTCCATAAGATGAGCAGGGGCAAGACTCCCATGACTCCGGAAAATTTTTACAGATTTTTCGTCGTAACGGTTTTATATTAATCGCATGATGGAAAAAGAATGGCATAATCTGGCACATTTGACAGGCCGGCCGTTTACTATTTCTTCGGGAGGAAAGCGATGAACAATACCAAACCACGCAAGACGTTCGTTCTGGACACCAATGTCATACTGCACGACAGCTCGTGTATTTACAATTTTCAGGAACACGATGTGGTCGTGCCGATCACGGTGTTGGAAGAGCTTGACCAGTTCAAGATTGGCAATCAGACCATCAACTATCATGCCCGTGATTTTGCACGCACCTTAGATAATCTGAGTGGGGCCAAGCTTTTCGAAGGCGGGGTCAAGATCGGCCCCAGTCAGGGGAAAATTACCATCAAGCTGGAGCGCGAATTTCATCCCGCGCTGGCACTCAACTTTCGCCGCGATTTGGCCGATCATCACATCCTGAACATTGCCTTCTTTTTGGCTCAGGAGACGCGCGATCGGCAGGTGATTTTAGTTTCCAAAGACGTGAATCTGCGCATGAAGGCCAAAGCCATCGGCCTGACCGCTCAGGACTACTTCACCGACCATGTCAAAGACATCAGCGCCCTGTATCGCGGCAATCGTCTGCTGGAAGCCCTGCCAGACGAAATCATTGATACGCTCTACAGTCCACCCTACACTTACCGCGCAGAAAACATCGTAAGGGAACACACAGTCCAGCCCTGGGAATACCTGATTATGCGCAATTCCGCCAAATCGGTGCTGGCGACCTACAATCCGTTGGAAAACAAAATCGAACGAGTGGATAAGGTACCAGCCTACGGCATTACTCCGCGCAACGCCGAGCAGACCTTTGCCCTGAACGCCCTGTTAAATCCGGCGATCAAACTGGTTACGATCACCGGCAAGGCCGGCACCGGCAAGACGCTCTTGGCGCTCGCCGCCGCTTTGGAGGCGCGCAGTCACTATACCCAGATCTACATGGCCCGCCCGGTCGTACCGCTCAGCAACAAGGACATCGGTTTTTTGCCGGGCGACATTGAATCCAAGCTTGATCCCTACATGCAACCGCTGTTTGATAACCTGGGCGTCATTCGCAACCAGTTCCCGGAAACCAACCCCAAGCATAAGCGCATCAACGAACTATTGGAAGAGGAAAAGCTGGTGATCGCCCCGCTGACCTATATCCGCGGGCGGAGTCTGGTGAAAATCTTTTTCATTGTGGACGAAGCTCAGAACCTGACTCCACATGAAATCAAGACCATCATCACGCGCGCCGGCGAAGACACCAAGATGGTCTTTACCGGCGACATCTACCAGATTGACCACCCCTACCTGGACATCCATTCCAATGGATTATGCTATCTGATTGACAAAATGCGCGGGCAAAAACTATACGCGCACATCAATTTGGAAAAAGGCGAGCGCAGTGAATTGGCGGAACTCGCCAGCAACCTGTTGTAGTCGAGCCGCGCGGATCAGATTTTTTTGGGCTGGTACTGCCGGTTCCAGTCGGGAAGGGTTTTGATAATGACCACCAGGGCGCCAACCGTGCTCAGGGCTATAACAGGCGGCTTTCCTCCAAAGACCGAAAAGAGCCCGACCATCAGCAACATGGCCAGAATGGTAGTGCGGGCGCGATGGAAATGAATCACAAACAGCATCAGCGCATAAAACACCAGCACAACCCCGACCACTTTCAGCGTCAACAGCGGATGCAAAAATATCAGCGAGCCAAAAGTTGTGGACAGTCCGATACCGCCCCGGAAACGAATATAGACCGACCAGTTGTGGCCGATGATGGCTGACATACCGGCGATGGCCGAAAGCCAGGCATCCGCAAATAGTCGCCTGACGACGGCGACCGCCAGCACTCCCAACAGGACATCAATGACTGCGGTCCAGATCCCGGCCGCTACTCCCGCGGTGCGCAGGGCATTGGTGCCGCCCGTGTGTCCACTACCCTCCTCGTAAAGCTTCACGCCCTTCTTCAGGCGGACGATAATGACGCCTGTCGGCACGGCGCCGATAAGATAACCAATTAAGCCGCTGATCAAATATTGCCAAAGCATTGCCACCTCCGGTTTACGCGGTTTGCATAATGACCCTCAATTTTACGGGCTAATATACTTTAAGGCAATGCCTTTCTAAGCAGACGGCGCCTATGCGTCGCCGGAATATTCTCCCAGACCCAGCTTGCGGAGACATTTCAGCATCACGCCCATGATATCCGGACGCCCCAGCGGTTTGTACAGATAGGTGTAGGCCCCGGCGCGGAGCGCCTGCTCCAGAAGCGATTCGTTGCGAAACCCCGAAATCATCACCGCCATCAGTTCCGGCTGGATTTTGCGCAATTCAATCAGCAGTTCCAGGCCGTTCATGCCGGGCATGAACAGGTCAATGAAGGCAATCGGAAACTTATCCTGATGGGCGGCACGCACCGCATCGGAACCATTATTGAACGGGACGATCCTAAAGTTGGTTTGGGCGAACATTTCCTCAAAAATTTCCAGGATGGCCTGGTCATCGTCAACCACCATGATCGGTAAAGGGGCTGATTCAGTCATTTTTTCCTCTCCTTCGTGGATGAATTGCTTTTTTCCTCCATTTTATGCACTTTCTGCTGGGCCTCCGGCGAAAGGATGTTTTCCGGCTGGAACTGCTGGCGGGCCAGCTCGTCCGTGATGATCCGCGGGTTAATGAAAACCACCAGTTCCGTTTTGACTTTCTGGTCTACCTTACTGCGGAAGAGCACGCCAATCAGCGGAATGGCGCCGAGCAAAGGAACCTTGCTGATCGTCCTGGTGTTGGATTCGCGCATCAACCCGCCGATGACGATGGTTGCATCATTTTCGATTTTGACCGTTGTATTGGCCATGCGGCGGGCAATGATGGGTATGCCGTCGGGAGTTTGACCGTTCTGAAAGTCGGCGTTGGGAGTGATTTCGACCGTAATGGTCTGGTCGTTGTTGATATGCGGTTTGACCGAAAGTTTAATGGTTGCCGCCTTGAACTCGTAGGAGGTGATGCCATACTGATTGAGCACCTTGTAGGGGATCTGGTCGCCAACCTCGATAACCGCCTCCTTGTTATCGAGGGTGATCAGATACGGTCGCGAGAGGATATTGACTTCCTTGTCGGTTTGCAGGGTGCGCATGACGGCGTCAAAACTCTTGGAAATGATTCCGATCCCCAATCCGCGCCCCAACGGCAAGCCGATCCCGAGCGGCTGATTATCATTGTCATAGTAGCTAGGGTTGGGATTGGTGGCGCGCAGGTCGAAGCGGGTGGCGACACGATCGCCCCTGCTTAGCCAGCGGGGTTTTTTCCAGAGCCATTCCAGTCCGGTTTCGTTATCCTTCGCCAGTGAAATTTCCACGATGGCGGCCTGGATATAGATTTGGGGTGTGGGTTTATCCAGCTGTTTGACCAGCTCTTCCAGGCGAGTCAAAACCTCGGGATTTTCCCTGAGGACGAGGGTATTGGTGCGCTCATCGGCAATTACAACGCCGACCCCGGGTGTAACGATCCGCGTCAAAACATCCTGCAATTCCCGGGCTTTGGCATATTGGCACTGCATGCTCTTGAGGATGGTCTGGCGCTGGATTTTACGGATGTCGGCCACCATATAAATATCAGTGCCCTCAATCGGGCGATAGCCGAGGGCGTTGGAATTCATGATGGCGGTAATGGCTTCTTCGGCGGAGACGTCGTTGAGATTCAGGGAAATTTTACGCTCCTGAATTTCCGGGTCGGCCACAAATTTCAGTCCGGTTTTTTCGCTCAGGATTTTCAAAACGTTGCTGAAAGAAGCGTCTTTCAGGTTGATCGTGATCAGCCCTTCTTTCAAAACCCCGGCGGGTTGTTGCGGATAGGCAATCTGGCAGAGTAAAACCAGGATGATTATTAAACGGGTATGGTTTATCGACATCTTGAGCTCCTATCTTGGTTCAGGGACATTTAAAACATACTCCTGCCCGTCGGCACTTAGCAGGACGGATTCGCGGAGGATTTTTTCGATGCGGAAACCCTGCACGATGTCACCCGAATAATACACGTCACCGTTGATGATGACGGAAGGGGTTGTGGCATCATAAACTATCCCGAACAGTTTCAGACCGGCCAGAGAGCGTCGCGACGGTACCGGTGGGCCGGTCGGCTGAACGGGCTTGGCATTAATTTTCTGCCGCGTCTTGGGGTCAGGAACAGGTTTGGGTAAATTGAACTGGAAAGGATCCCGCACTGCTTGGTGCGCCGAAGGATTTTCGGCCAGCGAGTCGGTCGTCGTTGAATCTATCAGGCTACCGCCGGACAGGACATTTTTAATAATGCCTTCCAGATGATCAATATCCTTGATGGGAATAACGGTGAACTGCGACGTCCCGGTAGGCTTCGAATTTGGGACGAGAAGCATAATTCCCACGACTCCCAACAGCAAAATTAAACTAACCAGTACGACGATTTTCTGCTTGTCGGACATATTCATCCCTGGATGCTGAAAAGCTGCAGGTTGATCAGATGCTGAAGCGGGTCGGCGGACTGGGCGCTAATCTCACATTTTTCCACCAGAAGCCAGGCGTCGCTTTGCTCGAGGAGTTCCAAGAAACTCAGCAACTGAGGATAAGTTGAAATCAGGCGCAGATTAAGTGGCAGGCGGGTGTAGCCCGGCAGGATGTTCTCGCGGGCAGGTTGCGGGTCGATAGACTGGATTTTGACGCCGGAACTCAGGGCGGCACGATTGAGTTCATTGAGCAGGCGAGGCAGGTCACCGGCCTTGAGGCACCGCTGTTTGAATTCAGTGGCCAGGGCGGTGCTGGCCGCCAGGTCTTTTTGGAGGAGGGCTAAAACATTTTGGACGTCCGTGGTCCGGATTTTTAAATAAATTTCGTCCAGTGATCCGCGTTGTTTTTTTAGGGCGGCATATTCGCGCACCTGCGGCTGGATGATCAGCAGATTGCCGGCAACGAGCGCCGCGGAATAGATGAAAATGGCCAGCAACATCCAGTGCAGTTTAATGGTACTGTGTAAATAAGTTACAAATTTGCGCATTTAATAAGCTCCGAGCGTAAACACCAGCGCCTGACCGGCGCCCTTCTTGCCGATTCTGTTTTGCAGTAATTCCAGCGACTGAAAATATTGCATAAAGGCGGCATTCTTTTCAAGATTCAGCTTGAACTGTTCAATGCTGGTCAGGTCTTGTGCGCGGGGATTGATGGGCATATAGCCGACCAATTTCAGGCGTTCCGCCGGGCGGCCCTTCGGTGGAAGGGTATTGATGGAGATCTCTTCGAGACGAATATTGCCCGGCAATGCTCCGGACAGGGCGAGGAGTTTTCTCTGCCAGACCAGGGGGCGGTGCAGGCTCTGACGGTAAATATTGATTTTTTGATCAATCGCCTGGCGCTCCGCGTATAGTTTTTCGATGACCATTAATTTGGGCTTGAGCAGGTCGAGCTCGTTCTGAACCTTCTGGATTTCGCGTCGGTAGAGTTGCGCCATAAACAGGTTGATCTTGACGGTATTAAGCAGGGCAAAAAGCGAGAAAAGCCAGACGGCGCTGTAAGCAAAAATAATATAGAAACGCAGTTTGCGCTGTTTGCGTCGGAGACCGGCGGTGCCCAATAGATTCATTTGCAGGTCATTCATAATTCCTCCTGCAAAGCCAGGCCCAGCGCGGGAGCCAGAAATGGTCCCAGCGCTTTAACTTCCGCCGGACTAAGGCCATGGGTAAAGTAGTTATCAAGTAGTGGATTCCAGAGCCGCACGGGTACTTTGAGCAGGCTGGCCAGCTGATAATCGAGGCCTTTCAGCAGGGCGCCGCCGCCGCATAACCAGATTTCGCCCAGCTCCTCTGCGCCGAAGTTTATGCGGTAGCTGATATCCAGGTCGTGAATAATCACGGCGAGCCGGCTGGCTAACGTTTCTGCCTCTGTTTCCCAGTCCACCGGCGTTCCCGCCGTGACAGCAGGGTCGGATTGCGCGGCGATTTTTTGCTGTTCGGCATTGGCAAAGGAGGTATGGAAACGTCTCTCCACGGCCCCGGTGACTTGATTGCCACCCAATGCGATGGCGTTGAAGGATGGACGATGAGTTTCATCCATTAAATTAAAGGTAGTGCGCTCGGCGCCGATATTGACCAACATGACCGGTCGGGAGTTTTTGGGAGGATGGGCTTTCTGCCAGAGAGTGTTGAGCGCCAGCTGATCGATTGCCACAATCTCAGCCTCCAGTCCGGCGCGGGTCAGAATTTCCTGATGCCGGTTGAGATCGTTACTTTTAGTCACGCCGACGAGCAGGGTTTGTTTTTTCAATTGCCGATCGATGGCGAGTACGATGTAGTCGAACTCTATGGCATCGGTTTCATAAGGCAGACCACCGGTCAGGTTGAGTCGAATGGCGGTTTTGAGCTCGCCGTCGGCCAGGAGGGGCAATTCAATGACCCGCATGTGGGTCGAGGGTGTCGAAAGAATGGTGCGCACGCGCCGCCCGCCGATTCTGAGGGTGCGCAACAGCTGCACAATTAAGGTCACTGTCAGATCATCGGGACGTGCGACCCGACCGGTCTGATAGATGTCAATCATTTTGACGAATTCGATCTGGCGAGGATTCTTTTCCTGTACCCCGACCAGTTTAATGACGTTACAGCCGAGGTCGAGTACGATTCGTTTGGATTCCCGGAAAAGCATCTTAAACTTCATCCTGTTCTGCGCCACGTCCCGGCGACCGGCAATTTACGCCAATCGTAATTTTCGGCACCCGGAAAACCGGGCGGATAGTGATAATAGCGGGGACTGTCGCCGTCATCGATGTCCACGCCGCTTTTCAAAATCACCTTGTTGGCAACAATCGGCCCGCTGATCAGTTTGCCTTTGAAGAGGACGAAACCAGAAGAGTAGACCATCCCATTGATCGTCAACTGCGGTGTGCCGCTCACGTCGGCTTCGGTCTGGGCGGTGTCGGCGGCGATTAGTGCGGGATAATAAAGATTGGTGTCCGGCATTTGCTGGGCGGTGATTGTTACCTGGCCAATAAACTTTATACCGCCGGTCACGATCATTGTACCATTCAGGGCTGTTCCGTTTTTCATGGTGACCGATCCGTCCACAAAATGGATACCGTCGGGCATAGTTCCATCAAACGTCTGATCGTCATTGTAAATGTAATTCGCCCGGGAGTAATAGTAATTCAGATCGGGCGCGGGAATGGAGCCGAACCAGGCGATACCGTGTCCGTCGAGACAGGAAAGGTAAAAATTACTCGTGTCGAGCTGATTTTGGTAGACGACAATGTGGTTGAAGGGATGGTCTTCAAAGACATTGACCCGCACGGTCCGGGTCACCTGACCCGCCCGACCGGTAGCGGTCAGAGTCTGATTGATGGAATCATACAGGACGGTCATCTGCTCGTCGCTGAAATTACACAGGTGATCCGCACCGTGATTCAGGCGCCAGAAACCGATACTTAGTCCGCTTTCAGCCAGAAAAAAAGCTCTATGGCGTTGAATCTGACGAACCCCAGATTGTCCCTCCAATGCGGATAGCGATAAAAAGGCCGTCCCGGTTATTGTGAGTACCAGGAAAAAGATCAGCACCATGCCCAGAACGCTGCCATTTTCGTTATCCACCAGACAGGACATCTATCGCCCCAAAATCAAATACCAGTGAATTAAAGAGTCGCCGCCTACCTGCGCTATCCAGGCTCCGGCGATCAGAAACGGAGCGTAAGGCAGGTGGCCTTTAAGCTGCAGGCGACGGGTGGCGATTAAAATCAGCCCAACCAGACTCGCCAGTCCGAAGCTAATGAACAGGCCGACTGACCCTAACGGTGCGCCTAACCACAATCCGACCAAGCCGGCGAGTTTAATGTCGCCTCCACCAAGGCTGGCCTGTTTGAACAACCAATTTCCCACCAGCGCACTTAGGTATAAAAGTCCACCGCAGAGGAATGCCCCAAACAGTGCCGCCCGGTAACCCGCAAAACCGGTTAGGGCTTCCCAAAGCACCACCAGCCCCATTCCCAATAGGAGCAGGCGATTGGGAATTATCTGATGTTCGAGATCGATAAAAACAATCGCTAACATCAGCCAATTCAATGCGGCGAAAATTCCGCCTGCAACGGATACCCCATAACGCCGAATACCATACAGCGAAATTGCGCCAGCAACTGCTTCCACGATGAAGTAGCGCCAGGTAATCGGGCGGTGACAGTAACGGCATCTGCCCCGCAGAGCCAGAAAACTGAACAGGGGCAGGTTGTCAGCGACCGCCAGTTGGTGACCGCAGTGCGGGCAGTGGGAGCGCGGTGTGCTGAGAGAGAGGCCTCGCGGCAGACGATAGATGATCACATTGACGAAACTGCCGAAGATCGCGCCAAGGTAAAATAACAGTAAAGTCCAACAGAGCTTTTCCATATTAGTTCCGAAAAAAATAGCGGTTCTGAGATGTCAGCCGCAATTCCGCCCGTTGCAGGGACAGGCTCAGGTTGATGTAGCGTTCATTGCCCGGGCTGGGGTCGCGATGAAAACTCAGCGTGTCCACCACGTTACGGACCAGGCGCTGAGGTGTTCCGCCGAGCGCTGTTCGCACGAAATCATGCCCCCCTTGATAAAAAATTGTCGTTGTCCCGCTCGGGCTGGAGACTTTAAGGCAATGACCGCTGGTGACCGTCGGACCAGTCAGATAGGTGGAAGAATCGGCGTAAATGTCGGAGCCGCTGGCACGTCCATCCCGGATGCAGGTTCCCACAATTTCGGCGATAAGAGACAGGTCGCGCTGTAGATCCGCCTGACGATTGCCACGCGAGAAATGGCGGTTGGCGGTGATGATCAAGAGACCGGCCGTCAGGGCCAAAATGCTTGAAATGCACAGCGCAATGGCCAGCTCCACCAAAGTAAAACCGGATTGCGACAGCGTGAATTTCATTGCATATAGTCCTCATCCAGGAACAAAGTCAAACTGACGCCTTCGGGCGGAGCGCCAATCCAGTTGATAGTGGTGGTTACCATTTTATAGTCCAGCGGATTGGCATCCTTATCACCGCCGCCCGAACCGTCAAACATGTCGTCGATGTTGGTAACAATCGTAGTGCGGGTGGCGTTACGGGAGTTCAGGAAGATTGGGGTGTCGGTCTCGTTCAGGCTGTCAGCCAACTGAGCATAAGTAAATCTTCTGGCCGTTTCAAGACGTTGTTCAGCGGCGAGCACGGCCAGGCGGTGCATCGCGGTGCTATCCAGACGCGCCCGGCCGCCGATAAAAAATTGCATACCGCCCAATAGCACAACCGTCATGACCAGCATAGCGATCATGTTTTCAGCCAGGGTGGTGCCGCTCTCATCAGCCAAGAAGTTGTGGAAGGTCCTGTTCAATTTCGACCTCATTCGGGGGCGGGGAGACCAAGCCCCCCGCCCTCCAAATCGGGAATTAGATTCCACCGGCGAAATTGCCATTGTGATCGAGGGTGCGATCATTCCCAGCTCCGAAAATCGCATCCTTCGTGCACTTGATAGTGTACGTCGAATCGTCGGAAGTGAGGGTGTAGTCAGAAGCGACGAAATACTTGCCGTTCAGGTCTTCGGCACTGATGTCCAGTCCGGAGACGGCCGTCACGGCGGTTCCAGCCGCGGCTGTCGGATAAACGCTATTGCCAGCGTAGTAAACCCGTAAAGCCGTGCGGACAGTCCCTAACGCCGCGTCGCACTCGCTCATCTTGGCTTTCTTGATGTTCGATTGATAGATCGGGACCGCGACGGCGGCTAAGATACCGACGATCACGATGACAATCATCAATTCGACCAGGGTGAAACCTTTTTCGTTGTGCATGAACCTTTTCATTTGGTTGCCTCCTTTGCTTAGCCTGTCGGCGGACGCTTGCCGGTTCGACAGGGTTTGTTTATGTTGTTAACCACCGATTGCTCCAGACATTTGAAAGATGGGCAGATAAAGCGCAATGACTACCACCAGAGCGAGAACCCCCAAACCTATCATCAGCACGGGTTCGATGATGGCGGTCAGACTGTCAATCATGCCATTCAATTGCCGTTCATAGAATTCCGCTACCTTATTGAGCATCGTCTCAAGCGCTCCGGATTCCTCCCCGACCGCGATCATTTTGGTCATCATGGGAGGAAAGAGCGGATGATTTTCGAGCGACCGGGCTAACGAAGCTCCACCGGTCACACCTTTCTTGACCTGCTCCGCGATTTCCTGAATGACTAAATTGTTGGTCGTTTCCGCGGCAATGCTCAGAGCGTCCACCAGGCCAACCCCATTTTTCGTCAGGGTGCCTAATGTTTTTGTGAAGCGGGCGATGGTGGACTTCAGGACCATCTTGCCGATGACGGGCAGTTTGAAATAAAGTTGATGCAGGAAACGCCGCCCGTTGGGTTTACTGGTGAAAATTTTGAAACCGACCACCAAACCAGCCAGCAGGCCGACTTCAATCAGAAAATTGCGTCGAAAGAAATTGCTGACGGCCAGAATGACCAGGGTCGGTCCGGGCAGTTGCGCGCCGAAACTTTCAAAAATATCTTTGAATTTGGGTACCAGCCCGAAAATAACCGCCGAAACCACCAATCCGAAGAAAATCAGAATAAAGCGCGGATAAGAGGACGCCGATTTGATTTTGCGGTCAATTTTGTCTTTGTCTTCGATATAAGTCGCCAGTTGTTCCAGGATGCCACTCAGATTGCCACTGGCTTCGGCGACCTTGACCATGGAAATTGCAATATTGGGGAAAACGTGAGGGTAGCGCGCTAGAGCGAAGGAGAAGTTGATGCCGCCCTCCACGTTTTCCCGGACATTGCGCAGGATGTCGCGCAAGTATTTATTCTCGGCTTGGTCGGTCAGAATGGAAAGTCCGTCCACCAGTTGCACGCCCGCATCTACCATCGTGGCTAATTGACGGAAAAAGACGACCAGGTCTTCCGTTTTGACTTTGCTGGAGAGTCCCAGTTTGGAACGGGCCAACCCTTTTTCGGTTTTGATTTTATCGGCCAGGCGCTCCGCCGAGATGATGGTAATGGCCTGTTTTTTCAATTGCGTCGCCAGAGCGAAAGAACTGTCGGCTTCCGCTGTGCCGCGAATTTTTTTGCCGTTGCTGTCAATCGCGATGTAATTGAAATAAGTCATTTCAGATAATTCTCAGGATTTCGTCAATTGTCGTCAGCCCGTCGCGGACTTTTTTAAGGCCGTTTTGCAGTAGGGTTTCCATACCGATGCGTTGTCCCATGTCCTTGAGTTCAGCTTCAGCGGCATTGGCGATGACGAGGTCTTTGATTTCGCGCGCCAGTAGGAAAAATTCGTAGATGGCGATTCGTCCCCAGAAACCCGAACCCCCGCAGTGTTCGCAACCGCGACCATGATAGAAGCTGATTTCTGCAGGATTTACCTGCAAAGCCCGCAGGCGCGTCCGGATTTCCTCGTCCGGCGTGTAAGGCTCCTTGCAATGCAGGCAGATGCGCCGCGCCAAACGCTGGGCAATGATGAGCGATAATGCCGAACAGATCAGGTATTTGTCAATGCCCATGTTCAGGAGCCGGATGATGGTCGCAACGGCGTCGTTGGTATGCAGGGTCGAGAGTACCATATGCCCGGTCAGCGCGGCCTTTATGGCGATCTCGGCGGTTTCCGAGTCCCGGATTTCACCGACCATGACAATGTCGGGATCCTGTCGCAGGATCGAGCGCAACCCGGCGGCAAAGGTCAAACCAACCTGCGGCCGGGCTTGAATTTGGTTGACCCCTTTCAGGCGATATTCGACCGGATCCTCCACGGTAATGATGTTTTTTTCGGGCGAGTTGACAAAATTGAGGGCTGAATAAAGCGTCGTGGTTTTACCACTGCCAGTCGGGCCGGTGACCAAAACCATGCCATGGGCCTGTGAGAGAACCTCCTTGAACTTCTGCATCAGGACTGGCTCGAAGCCGATGTCATCAATATTCAGCGAGATACTGCCCTTGTCAAGAACCCGCATGACGATTTTTTCGCCGTAGATTGTGGGTAACGAGGAAATGCGGATGTCAACCTGACGCCCCATGATTTTTATTTTGGTGCGACCGTCCTGTGGCACGCGCCGCTCGGCAATATCCAGCCCCCCTAAAATTTTAATTCGGGAGATAATCCCCGCCTGCATCTTCTTGGGTGGTGGCGTTATTTCCCGCAACATGCCATCAATCCTATAACGCACCTTGAGTTCTTTTTCCTGCGGTTCGATGTGGATGTCGCTGGCGCGATCCTGAATTGCCTGCAACAGCATCAGATTGACGAATTTGATTGCCGGGGCATCTTCGGCCTGGATACGGAGAAGATCCGCATCAGAGTCTTCAGCTTCGTCTTCCTGATCCACTTCAAAATCCACCAGCTCACGCATGCTCTCCTCCAGGTCGGTGCGGCGAGAGTAGAGCTTCTCGATCGCCGATCCCAATTCATCGAGCGGCGTGTACGAAACCTCAAGGTGGTAACCGGTTTTCATACGAATGGTTTCCTTGGCAATCGCATCAAAGGGGTTAGCCATGGCAACCGAAACCGCGTTGTCTTTAAGGGCGGTCGGCAACAGGCCGAAGAAACGCGCATACTCTTCCGGTATCAGAGATACGACGCTGGGATCTATGAAACCCAACGTCTCTATCCGGGTTTGCGGAATATGCTCGAGTCGAATAAAATGTTCCAGACGGCGGCGCCGCTCATCCAGCGGGAGAGTGGATGCTTCCACCGTGACCGGGGGTTGAGCCGGTAAATTCGGTGTGGCCGGGTCAATGGAATTTTTGTTGTTGCGGTTAAATAATTGCATTGCGAATATTATAAAGTCAAATGCTGTACCAGAGCGGCTCATTTAATCCCAATACGCTGATAATCAACTGTTTAACGACAATATCACTTATTATGAAGAAAACGGTGGTGTCGCCAATCAACGACACATGCTGATCGTCGATTGTCGCCTGCTTACGGGCAGTGTCGCTTGAAAGCGACGGTGTCGTATTTGAGTGACACCCCGGTCAATTCAGGGGTTGCGTCGCAATCCGAGTTTTTTTATTTTCACGTGCAGGTTTTGGCGGGGAAGTCCGGCAATCTGGCTGGCGCGGGTAATATTCCATCCGGTCTGGTCCAGGACCGCCCGCAGGTATTGTTTCTCGAATTCTGTACGGGCGACATTAAGCGGAAGACTTACCGATGTTAGGTTTTGGCCAGAGGATTGAAGAGCAGAAATTGTTTCGGGCAGATCATGGGGAGAGATTACTTTATTTTCGTTGAGCGCGACAGCGCGTTCGATGATATTTTCCAGTTCCCGGATATTGCCCGGCCAGGCATATTCGAGGAGCAATTTCAGGGCCTGGTCGTCTATACTTTGGATCGGTTTATTCAGGGCTTGAGCGTATTTTGCGATGAAGTGTTTGCACAACAGAGGTAAATCGTCCAACCGTTCCCGCAGGGCCGGAATGAAAAGGGTGATCACATTCAGGCGGTAGAAGAGGTCATCGCGGAATTTTTTCTGTCTGACTTCATCGAGCAGGTCTTTATTGGTCGCTGAGATGATGCGCACATCGCTTCTGATTGTTTCGGTGCCGCCGACGCGCTGAAAACTGCAGTCCTGCAGGACGCGCAACAGGCGAACCTGCAAAGCTGGGCTGGTCTCTCCGATTTCATCCAGAAAAAGGGTTCCGCCGTGGGCTTCTTCAAAAACGCCTTTCGTGCGTTTAAAGGCTCCCGTAAAAGCCCCTTTTTCGTACCCAAAAAGCGTCGATTCCAACAGGGATTCCGGAATACTGCCGCAGTTGATGCTGATGAATTTATTTTCGGCCCGGGAACTATATTGGTGAATGGCCTGCGCAATGACCTCTTTGCCGGTTCCGGTTTCGCCAATCAGCAGGATGGTCGTATTAAGCGGGGCAATTTTTTCGATCATACGGTAGAGTTCCTGCATTTTAGGACTGTTGCCGACGATGTTCTTGATACGGGTTTTAAAGTCGAGCCGACTCTTTAAGTAGCGATTCTCCTCGCGGAGCGCCTTGTTGCCGAGCGCCTTGTGGATAATAGTTTTGATGGTAGCGATATCATAGAAGGGTTTGGTCAGATAATTTTCCGCGCCCTCTTTGATGGCATCCACAACCGTGGCAATGTCGCTTTGGGCCGTCGCCATGATAATGGTGGCGCCGGGGTCGAGAGCGCGTAGTTCCCGGAGTAAATCTAAACCATTCCAGTCGGGCAGGTTGATGTCCAGAAGCACTAAATCGGGCAGGTTTGCGCCGTAACTTTCCAGAGCATCTCGGCCGGTATGTGCGGTACTAAAAGCGTACCCTTCGTCGGCTAACGCTTCCCGGAGGCTTTCACAGACCGCCGGCTCATCATCTACAATCAGGATTTTCGTTGGGGGCATCGGCAATACCCAGGCTTTGATTGGAGGGGAAAACGATTTCACAGACCGTACCGCCGGCAGGTGCCTTCTGTAAGCTAAAGTGATTCAGGTATGGGGATAAATAATTGTAAGCTCGTAAAAAATCATCGATTGGTGCTTTGATAGATAGTGTCTCGGTCCGTCCGGATAGCAGCCACTCTTCAAATTGAGCGCAGTCACCGGCGGTGATTACCTGACCGGTTCCTGCCAAAGTCAGTACGACTGCCGGACCATGACAGCTGGTGCGGATATCCAAATTTCTGACGGGATTGTCTTTCATTTCGGCCACCAATCCGTGGATCACAGCCAATATTCCCTGGGATACAGCAAGGTAGGGGGCTTTAGTACAGGGCAGGCTTTCCTGGAGATCAGTTGAGCGAATAATGCGATGTTTGAAGAAGAGGTCGGCTTCGAGGTAGGTTAGCTCGGCATTAATGATGTTGTTCAGACTCAGCAGGCGCGCGGCAGGGTCGGCGGATTCGTTCAGGCGGATGGCTAAATTGCCGATAATTTTTTCGATGCGACTGATATTCTCGAGCAAGGTACCGAAGACGGGATTTTCCGGATTCTTGGCCTGCAAAATCTGGGTACGCACCTTGATGATTGTCAGCGGATTGCTGATATTGTGCACAATCCCGGCGACCATATCCTTGAGAGGGTAATAGCTCTCTTCCGGTTCTCCGGAAGTCACCTCAAAATTGTTCCAGATCTGAGAGTCCGACATTACGATGCGTTTTTTATACTGTACTCTGGTTACTACCCGAATAAACCAGATTTTTTACTAAATCACCGCCGGCTAAAAGCCGTCCCCTTTAAAGATGTTATTCGAATTCATCCCAGCTGAGCTGGGGGATATAATAGCTGATTTTGGCGTTGGTTGGTATACTGATCGTGCATTCGAATGGAAAAGATTGTCCCGGTTCAATCGTGGCGTCCGTCTGAACTCCGGTAACGAACATATGGAAGTTGCCGGCGACGACCACCGAGTCGGTCGCGATCATACGCGTCCCCTCATCGAAAAGTTGAAACCGTATCATGGGAAAATCGGCGCGCCGTAAGCCGTCGTTCTTGATTCGTCCGGAATAGGTAATTTTGTCTTCAAATACCTTGGGAATGACCGGCCCGTCCAGAATGCACTTGGCCCGGGGCTTTTCGGCTTCCCGGGAGAGCTTGACCTCGTTTTTAGAAATGGTCAACTGCCCGATGATCGTCTGAACGATTATTTTATCCAGGTCTTCATGAATAATTTTACCTTTGACGACCGTGCCATTTTTCAGGACGATTTCATGGGATATCTCGGGCGCCTGCACCAGTTTGTTGATTTCCTTACGGATTTCCGGTACAGAAGTGCGCACTTCCAATTCCCGGATTTTCTGGCGCAGGTTGGCAAGCTCCTTGCGCAAATCCTCGATGTTTTTATCCACCTCGAAGAATTTTTGGGTGGAAGTACTCTTGGCTTTAGCTTGCTGAGTATAAGCGGCCGTACCTAAAATCAGTACAGAAAGCAGGACTCGGGAAAGATTTTGTAGTTTCATTCCATCACCATCGCTTTCAGCTGGGCCTTACGGGCAGCCTGGCGCAATTGGTTGAAAGGCGCCGCTCCTCCGGTCTCGCTGGCCAGTTTGCTCATTTCGTCGAATAACACATAATTGCCGGGGTCTTCCATTAGCCCGACCAATTGAGTGAAAACTTCCGGATTCTTGAATTTCCCTAAGGCCAAAAGCGATTTTTTACGCGTGGCCAGCGGAAAGTCGGCGCTTTTGACAATTTCTACCAGAGCAGGAATCACTGCCGGATCGGAATAATCTCCCAAAGCGCGGGTCAGGGTTTCGACCAGCACAAAGTATTCTTCCCGGCTTTTGTTGAAAGTTTCCAGAAGGGCGAGAATTACACGCTCTTCTTTGACCCCCTCGATGGAGCGTACGGCGAAATCCCGAAGCTCGAGCTGTTTTTCGGGGTCGCCTAACATCTCGATGAAAGCGGAGGTGACCAGCGGATTTTGCTTTTTCCCGAGCAGTTCCAGGGCCAAGGAACGTACCGAAAGGCGGACGCTGTTGTCCTTGGCGATGCTAATCAGGATGGGGATGACGCGCTCGTCGGCCATCGAACCCAGGATTCGGGTCAGCGATTCCTGCATCCAGACATAATTTTCTTTTTCGGACTGATACAGGCTCAGAATCTGCTCGATTTGCAGGGTGGCGTCCAGGGTTTGCAATTTGCCCATGACGTTGGTGCGGAAATCCACATACTTTTTCTGTGCCGCGGTGATACCGCCGACCATTGCCGCCACATTCTCCGGCGTAGGATGATCCAGTAAGGCGTTGGCGGTAGCGGTGAGCAGAGCATAATTCAAACCAACGGACTGGTTCATGAAATCGTGCATGATCTTCAGTGCATCCGGATGCTGAGTCTGTGACATGACCTGCAGGGCGGCGATGCGGGTTTCCATCGGTTGAATCGGGTCCTTGTAGATGGCGATCAGGTCTTCGATCGTTTCGAGTTTGCCCTTGTTATAATCTACCCGGAGTTTTTCGATCTCTTTGGTATCAACGGTGGCAACCTTGGAGGCGCAGGCTCCGAGTACCAGAAATCCCAGGATGGGTGCGAGTTTTAAGGATACTTTCATAGAACCCTTCAGCGTTACGTTATTGCTGGTGATTTTAGAATATCCTGTATTTTAAGTCAAGGAAAAATTCGGATTTTTTAAATTTTCTGGCTTGCGAGGGCTTCCCCAGTAAGCCAAATTGAGGTTGTCTCCATCGAAATACCCGAAGGAAAAATACCTGATCCAATCACCGAGATTGAGAAATACATTGCGCTCTTCACGATAAACAGTAGGCAGATGGAAATGCCCTGTAATGACGTGCTGGAAGCCGTCGGCGAACAGGCTTTGGCCATAATGGATGAGCGCCTGGCGTTCCGCCTCGTCCTCTTCCGGAGGGCGCAGGTTCAGGCGCCGGCTCCTGGAAGAGATAAAGCTCCCAAACCGGTAAGCGACGTCGGGATGCAGGAACCCGAAAAGCCGGATCGCCAACCGGCTGCGCATGATTGTGCGCCAGCGGCGGTAACCGCTTTCTTCGGGTAAAATACCGTCGGCGTGAGTGATAAAAAAACGTCTGTTATGGATGACAGTGTCCAACGATTGTGAATGTACGCTGATGTGCAATTCGGTGCTGAAGAAATCTTTCATCCAGTAATCGTGATTTCCGCCGATGAAATGCACTTCGCACCCACTATCGGTGAGCTCCTGCAGTTGACGCAGAACCCGAAAATAACAGCCCGGTATGACATAGCGGTACTCGAACCAGAAGTCGAACATGTCGCCGACGATAAAAAGTGTTCCCTGATGGGCGCGCACTTCGTCGAGAAATTCTGATAATAGGCGTTTTTTCTGCTCTTCTGCGGCAGTCGGAAAGGTATGCAGGTGGATGTCGGCGATAAAGTAAACCGGCGTTTTCATCGTCGGTGGAATTTAAGACGAGAGCGACTCAGAGACAAGAAACAAAATATCGGCGGGCAAAAACGGTTCGTGAGGAAAGGGGGTCTCGCAGACAGAATTTAGCAGACAAGCTCCGGCTTTTTGGGAATTGGGAAAGTGGGTTTGCTATTATTAGGAAAGATCGCGGGTCACCAAAGCGGGTAGCTGACGAGTGAGTTAAACACTTTTCAAGTCCCGGCCGGGTGGCATTAATTTTGTAAAATAACGAGTTTTCCGTACTTATGCAGGTCGGTCAGCAAATATTCTAATTCAGCGCCGGAGGAACAGTGCCAGAAGTCGTTCTGATTATTAATCCCGGATCCACCTCAACCAAAATTGGGCTTTACACCCGCCAGGAACCGTTGCAGGTTAAGAATATTGATCATGCCGGAACTCCGATAAGCCAGATGCCCTCGATTATTGAGCAATTACCATTGCGAATAGCGATCATCAATCAGACTTTCAAGCCTTGGCTTGAGGCGCATCGGTTGGTGGCGGTAGTTGGTCGCGGAGGACTCCTGAAACCCATACCCGGCGGCGTCTATCGCGTGAATGCGGCGATGATGGCCGATGCCACCAGCTGTAAGTATGGCAGTCATGCCAGCAACATGGGAGCTTCGATTGCCGATGGCATTGCCGGGGAATATCACGTGCCGGCCTTTGTGGTCAACCCGGTGACTGTGGATGAATTCATCCCGGAAGCGCGGATTTCGGGGATTCCGGAAATCCAGCGCCGCAGTCGCCTGCACGCCCTGAATGTCAAAGCCTGTATTCGCAAGGAAGCCGAGCGTTTGGGCAAATCCCTGCAGGAAGTGAATTTCGTTGTGGCCCATTTAGGCGGAGGGATAACCGTAGCGGCGGTGCGTGGCGGCAACATCATTGATTGTAATGACGCCCTGTTGGGCATGGGGCCTTTTTCGCCCGAGCGCGCCGGAGCCCTGCCCACCGAAGGATTGCTGAAGATGGCTTTTTCCGGAAAATTTTCTATGAAAGAGCTCTGTACCAAGCTCTCCAAGCAGGGTGGGTTGATGGCCTATCTCGGAACTAACGATGTGCGGGAGGTGCTCCGCCGCATTGCCGCCGGCGACGAGCAGGCGCACCTGATTTTTAAAGCGATGATCTATCAGATAGCCAAGGAAATCGGTGCCATGGCAACGGTCCTTGAGGGACGCTGTGATAGAATTATCATTACCGGCGGATTGGCCCACAGTCACGAAGTGGTCAGTATGTTGACGGAACGGGTTGGATATATCGCGCCGCTCGCCGTTTGGCCGGGGGAAAACGAGCTGGAATCCATGGCGGAAGGCGGATTCCGGGCCATCGATGGTCAGGAACCAATTTTAGAATATATTGCAGAGTAAAGCGGAGGCAGAATGATTCGCAATTTCGCCGGGATATTTGAAGCGGTTGCCCGGTTGCCGCATAAACGTACAATCGCCATCGCGATGGCCGAGGATGCCAGCGTCATCGAGGCCGTTAAACAGATTGATCAACAGGGCATCGCCAATGCTCTTTTGGTGGGCAATCCGGAAAAAATCAAAACCGTTGCCCATCGGTTAGGGTTCAAACTGCGCGATGCACAAATCATCGCGGCTGACACGGAAGAAGCAATTGCTCGCGAGGCCGTAGCTCTGGTGCGCTCCGGCAGAGCCGAAATTCTAATGAAGGGACACATTTCTACGCCGGTATTGATGAAGGCGGTTTTGAATAAGGAAAGCGGTTTGCGAAAGGATGCAGTGTTGAGCCACGTCGCGATCGCCGAAGTTGCGACCTATCCCAAACTGATCATCCTTTCGGACGGCGGGATCAATATCCTGCCGGATCTGGAAACTAAAAAGGCTATTCTACGCAACGCAATTTTTGTCGCGCAGAAATTAGGCGCAACTCAACCCAAAGTCGCCGCGCTCTGTCCGATCGAGAAGGTCAATCCTAAAATTCAGGAAACTGTGGATGCGGCTGAGTTGCAGAAAATGGCCGAAGGTGGCGAATTTGGGGACATAATCCTCGAAGGTCCGATCGCAACGGATGTGGCCCTCTCAGCCCGCGCCGCCACACGCAAAGAATTACACAGCCGTATCGCGGGAGATACGGACATTTTTCTGATGCCGAACATCACCAGTGGCAACGCCTTCATCAAAATCCTGATGTTTTTGGCCAACGCTAAGGTCGGCGGCATCGTGGTCGGGGCTACGGCTCCCATCGTCCTGCTGTCACGTTCCGACAACCCGGAAGAAAAACTATATTCCATTGCTCTGGCCATTTTGCTGAGCGCTTGACCTGCGGCGCGGTCCGGGATGATCTGCTAAAAATCCCTGCCCGTTGTTTTATTGTCGCAGTTTTGCTAATCTCTGGGGTGCATTGGAAAGGCAGACATGCAGGATTCCGTAATTGACTGGCTTCTGAAGAGCAGACATGTTGTTTGAACGCCTGACCGAAAGAGGTCGCACCTTTTTAGGCGTTGACTTTCCACTGATTTGTGGTGCGATGACCTGGATTAGTGACAGTAATCTGGTAAGCGTAGTCAGCCGCCACGGTATATTTCCGGTTTTAGCCGGAGGCAATCTGCCGCCCGATCAGTTTGAACTGGAAATCGACCGCTGTCTGCAAACGGTGGCAGCGCCTTGGGCGGTCAATTTGATCACGATCGCTCCCAATTACCAAAGTCATTGCGAGATCGTGCTGGCGAAAAAGGTTCCGTTTGTTGTTTTCGCCGGCGGCATACCCCGGAAAGCTGAAATCGCGGCGATGCGAGCGAGCGGCAAGCGCACGCTGTCTTTTGCCAGCGAGGAGAGTATTGCCCGCCAGCAGATCGCTTACGGGATTGACGCCCTTATACTGGAAGGCAGTGAAGCGGGCGGACACATCGGGCATGTATCACTGATGATTCTACTCCAGCAGGTGCTCTTTCGGTTTAATGCGGTACCGCTTTTTGTGGGAGGCGGCATTGCCACCGGCACAATGATAGCGCACCTGTTGCTGATGGGCGCCGCGGGAGTACAGATGGGCACCCGGTTCGTGATGACCGCTGAATGCCGGGCGCATCCACGGTTCAAGGAAGCTTTCCGGCGCGCCCGTGCCCGACAGGCGATTGCGACGCCGCAGTATGATTCCAAACTGCCGGTAGTGGCAGTACGGGCGATAAAGAACAAGGGTACCGAGGCTTTTGGGCGTCTGCAATTGCAGCTTCTGCAGAAACTCGAAAAAGGGATGATCTCCCGCGAGCAGGCTCAATACGAGGTCGAGCATTTCTGGGTGGGAGCCTTGCGACGCGCAGTGGTCGAGGGAGACGTCGAGCATGGTTCTCTTATGGCGGGTCAAAGCGTAGGGCTGATTGACGATTTGCCATCTATGGCCGAGCTGGTGTCCAGGCTAATTGCCGAGACCCGGGCGGAAATCGAGCGCATCGAGTCGCTCGTCGGCGAATGAGATCGGCGCACCTGATACCCGCGGTCGAGTGGCGGCCCCGATTCCATTATCTCCTGGCGGTACCAGGCGGATAAAATATTCTGGCATTACTCAAAGGCCGGATTATATTATGCAGACAAACCACATTTGGAATTTAATGTTTTCAAGGGGGGTTCGGTAAATGACGAGAAAATTAGGTACAACAGTGCTCAGCCTTCTGTTAGGAGGAGGTATCGCCATTGGACAAAGCGGGTCGGCTCCTGTACCAGAGAACCTGAAAATTAGGGCGTTAATCACAGGTTCGGTTAATCGCTATGCACTTTCGGGTGCCTGTCAAACCACTTTGGCGGACGGCTGGGGCTTGAGTCTGTTTGACTTATTGGTGGGGGTTGGCAAACCTTGGGCGGAGCTGGAAGTAAACCCGCTGGAGTTTGCTTTTCACAGATTCAGGCTCAATGCCGCCGAATCTGCCGCCATCAGTAAATATAGTGTCGTTACCAAGCAGAATGGCGTCACCACGAAGGTCGAGCCGCTGGACAAGGTGACAGGTATGTTTTATCGCCTTGCCGTGTTTTTAAGATTTCAGCGTCCCGAGAATGAGGGCTACTTATTATTTCGTAAAGGTGACCTGAGCCTCAGGCCTTTTGTCGGATTGGGTGCGGGATTCACGTATTTGACTACCTCTCTGCCGGTGGAAGGGGTTACGACTCAGCACGGTTTGGGCCTCTGTCCTTTTCTGCGGTGGGGGTTGGATGTGGCCGGTCATGAAAGACGGGGCGAGTACATCTTTTGTCGCGTGGAATGCTCTTATGGGCAAATGCCGGACTGGAAAGTCAGCCTGTTGCCGGAACTGCGCCCGATTCGTGAAGGCCGCTATCTGACCGTGCGGCTTGGTCTCGGATTCGTAATCCACAAGACTGGTCGGTTCGGGTAATCCTAATAGGAAATAATTAGTTGTGGGGGTCAGCGCATCAGGACTACTTTGATGTGGCTGACGTACCCGCGCGCGGTCATGCGGCAGATGTAGATACCCCCGGGCACAGGTGAGCCGTCCTGGTCAGTTCCGTCCCAGTAGGTAGTGAAAACGCCCTGCGTGTAATTACCGCTTGCTAGCAGCTTCAGACGCTGACCCAGGAGGTCGTAGATCGCCACTTCGATCGGTCCGTACTCCGGATTCTCAAATTGAATGCGGGTTTCCGTGTTAAAGGGATTAGGGTAATTCTGGTGCAGAATGTATCTATCCGCATCGGCGGAGCTTCCGGCAAACCCGCGCGCCCCGATGGTGGTAAAGACAAATGGTCGGGTTTCTGTCCCCGATCCCCAGCGGCGGAGATTTTTATTATCGGTCGCCACAACTTTCCAGAAATAGCGTGCGGCGAAATCCAATTTATCAGGTGGGTAGTAAGCGAGGAGAGTATCTTTGGCGGGCGGCGTCAGGAGCACTTCGGTGACATTCTGCTGGAAAGAACTGTCCCGACTGTAATACAGGGTATAGGTTACCGAGGATCCGGGATCGCGATCGCGGGTCGGACGCCAGATGAAACCGGCGTCGAGCGCGACGGAGTCCTGTTTGAAAGCCGGAGCAAGCAAGAGAAACGGTTCGGGCGGCGATTCCACGGCGTTTACTCCAAAGCAAACCGGGGCACTCCATTCTCCCACCTTGCCGTCCGGATCAACCGCCGTAACCTGGTAACAGTAATACTTATCTTCTTTGAGAGTGGGCAATACGACGCTGGTTATGCCCGCTCGTGTGGTGAGCTGGCTGAACTTTCTTGGTTCTCCGGCCTCATAATACCGGACTAAATAGTGCAGATCTCGCTCATACTGATTGGGGTCCGGATCACCGGCGGCCAGCCAGCTGATTTGAGGACGCTGGGTGTCGACAATTGAGGAATCTCGGGGGATGAAACCACTGGTGATAGTATAAGGCGCTTCCTTGCGGGCATTGGTGATGAAGGAACTTAGTTCCGACCAGGGTGATGCGGCCCCGTGTTGATCACAGGCCCGCAGGCGGAAAAACCAGCGAACATTTTCGGTAAGATCAAGAGGGATCTGCAGGTAATTCTGACCGGCTTCGGTGCGAAATGTTTGGGCGGCGTCATGAAATTGCGAATTAGGGCAAACTTCGATCTCATAGGTGATATTTGAATGGAAATCGGCAAAATCAGGATCACTGGTTGCTTCCCAGCGGATTTCAGGACGATTAGTCGCCAGCATTTCGCCCGGCTTGGGAGCCAGGATTTTCCTGACCGGTCGGGGTGGGTCGTTTTGCGGATTGTAAGCCGCGCGCCAGACCGTGGGCGGAGTAGAGCTGGTTAGACCATGATTGTCTATACTGACCACGCGCCAATAGTAAAGTTCGTTGTCGCTCAGTTTTTTTAACCAGGCTACGGCCTGAGCCAGGCAGTAGCCCCGTGCCACTCCCGGCTGAGGAGTTTTTTCCTTCCGTAAAGTCGGTTCGCTGTGTCCATTGGTGCGAATCTGCAGTAAGGGTGGGTTAAATTCAGGTCGGAGATCGAACTCCAGCAGATAATCCACGCTGTCGCCCGGATCGGGATCGCCCGCCGCTTGCCACCAGAAGCAGGTGTTGGCGTCAAATTCGCTCAGGTGCTTGGGCGCCAACAATTTAGTCACTCCTGACGGGGGCTCGTTGATGTTATTGACCCAGAAAGAACTGACCTTCGACCACTCGGATTTGGCGTCAGCCAGGTCAACTGTGCGTACTTTCCAGAAGTATTGCCGGTTTTCAAGGAGTGGCGTGCGTACTTTGAGTTCGCAACGCTCAAAGGCACTTTCCTGCTGAATGAAAGTACGCCCCCCGAAAGTAGGGTCACGGCTTAAAACCACCTGATAGCGTAATTTGTCTGCGATATCCGGGTCGCTGGCCGGTCCCCAGCGAAGAATCGGATTGTGCGAATTAACGACCTGATTGTCGGGAGTGAAAGGTACCTGCGGCGGACCGGGTGCCAGATTGATACCGTCGTCAAATTTGAATACAGCGTTTGGCTGATCGGTAAGTGTTATTCCACCCCAGTCGTCCTTGACCGTAATGGAGAGATGGTAGCATTGTCCGTCTCTGAGGGTTGCGAGGTCGGGCAGACGATTCAGTTGCAGTCGAACGTGATTGTCATAGGAAACGGTCAATCCAGCTGTCCGGTGGGCTCTTGCCCGTTCCAAGGCAGAGTCCGTCAGCGCCAGGACGATCTGGCTGGAGGGGTCATCGGTCTGACGTATTTTCACCTCGCATGCCAGACGGTCATTCAAATCGGGGTCGGGCGCCATGATCCATTCAAGATAGCTCTCCGGGTTAAGGATGACGGTATCTTTTGGGGCAATGATCACCGGAGAAGGCGGAGGCTGATTGCTCAAATTGGCGGTGAACCGAAAGGTTTGCCGGGAGGGAGTAATCAGTCCGCCGGCGTCGCACGCCCGAATCCGCCAGTAGTACGGTAAATGATTGGCGGGATTGGCGAATAGGTATTCAGTTTTTGCAGCGGGCAATGAATCCTGAACCTGCAGGTTTTTAAAACGCGCATCCGTAGCGATTTCGACAATATAACTGGCGAGATCGGTATCCAGACCGGCATCGGGGTCGGTGGTCGCCTGCCACTTGAGCAGTGGCGGGGCATTGAGCACTTGCTGGTCAGGCGGGGATAGCAGATCGAAAACGCCTGGAGGTTCATTATACAGATTCAAGTGGAAAGACTTTATTCCGGACCAGGGCGAGAATTCGACTCCGTCGCCTGCTCGGGCGCTGACGAAATAGATTCTATTGTCAGGGAAATTGCGCCTGATAGTTATTGGGAAAAAGCCCGCATGGCCGGTACAGCTGGTATCCAGCAGGACGTTGCGCAGTGCAGGGTCGGAGGCAATTTTGACCTGGTATTGAAGCTGATTGGCTTCGACTTCCCGGTCATGAGCAGACTGTAAACTGAGGCTCATGGGACTGCCTGCAATAATCTGGTTGGGCGGCAGGATGATTTGCGGGATGGTGGGCGGGGAATTGATGGTAAACACGAGCGCTTGGGGTTCTGACCAGCCCATTTCGGGGTGCTTGGCGCTGATCGTGAAGCGATAACGTTCTCCTTTCGTGAACGCGCTTAATCCCAGAAACCTGAAAGCGTTTTCGCCCATCGTGACCAAACCCGAATCCCAGAGCAGCGAATCGCCGGTCGGAGTCTGCTGGTACAGTTCCATTTTGAGCAGATATTCATCGGCCAGATGGGAATACTGCCAGACGAACTGCGGCGCAAAGTCACTGACCTGCCGCAGGTCCTTTTCGTCGGTAATCTGCAGATTGCGGAGGCTAAAGCGTGGCGCAGTCTGCGCACTCAACTTCATGGTAACCAAGCCTATGCCTATCGCGATCAGCCAATATTTACATCTGGTGAGGTTCATGATTGTAAAATATAATCAATGACCGGCTGGGGCGCACGAAAAGATTATTGTGTCGGTTGCTTTCAATAAGAAAAAATCCCGAGAGGTCCGGGATTTTTAAGTCAAAGAATAATGTAATCTGCTTAGGATCAGGCAATGACGCTGATGATTTTGCGGGTGCGTCCTTTTTGCGCGAAAACGACTTTGCCATCGATCTTGGCGAAGATTGTGTTATCACTGCCGATCCCCACATTCTGTCCGGGATGAAATTTTGTCCCATGCTGGCGGACGATGATCGCGCCGGCCGTGATGAACTGACCACCAAAAGCCTTGACGCCCAGGCGTTGTCCCTGACTGTCTCGGCCGTTGCGTGAACTGCCAACACCTTTTTTATGTGCCATAGTAATTACTCCTTGGATTCTTTTGTGAGGGCTTTGGTTTTTGCCGTTGCGGTTTTTGTCCGGGGGCGGCTCTTTGGAGGAGTCGCCGGGGTCGCTTCTGCTACCGGCTGTGGCTCTGCCTCATGGGTCTGCGGGGCGGGGGGCTCGGGAGCCGTTCCGAATTGCGCCACGCTGAGGACGGTGTATTCCTGCCGATGCCCTTTTTTGACCTTGTAGCCTTTACGGCGTTTTTTCTTAAAGACGATGACCTTATCACTGCGTTGATGTGCTTTGACCGTGGTTTCGATACTTGTATCGGCGAGATAGGGAGTGCCGATCGCGACCGTCTCACCGGTCCGCAGGAAAAGAATTTTGGCGGCAACATATTTGGCCCCTATTTCCAGGTCGAGTTTGGGGACAGCGACGTCCCGGCCCGGTTCGAGAATGACCTGGTCGCCGGCGATTTCTGCGATAGCATAATTCTGGGTATTCATTGTACTCTCGGGTTGTGAATAAAAAAGCGGGGAAATTTAGGCAGTTACGTTCAATTATACAAGACACAGAGCGTGGAAAATCGCAAATCCCCGATATGTTGTTCACATCACCAGGGCGTCATCCAAATGTGGGGGCTATGCCGGATATTGGAAAACTCGTGATCTGCTTTCGTATTGGAACTTTGTACCGGCACCGCAGTCATTGGAAATTAAAAGTGCGGCAATTTTGATCAAGTCGTGCGGCTGGTTTAAGTTGCATTGCGGCAGAAGGAAATTTTAAAATTCCTCGGTAAGATCTTTACCGGTTTTAACCGAAATGAGACGAAAATCATCCGGGTTGACAGTCGGATCCTCGACAATCCGGAGACGCAGGAGATGGCGCCACTGGATTTTCCAGAGCAGACGACTGGTGGATTCACGCAGGTAGCGGGCAAAATCGGGGTTGAGGTGCAATTCCAGCCGGCGCTCGCGGGATTTGAGACGAAAACGGCGGAACCAGCTTTCCAGCTTGGTGACCAGTGATTCCTTGGAAGTGATACGTCCCGAACCGTGACAGACGGGGCATTCCTCGCTGACCGTGTGCAGGAGGGTAAGGCGGATGCGCTGACGGGTCATCTCCAGAAGCCCGAAATCCGAAATACCCAGCACCGAAACTTTGGCGCGGTCGCGTTGCAGTTCGCGTTTGAGTTCCTGCACGACGCGGCGTTTGTTGTCGTCTTCTTCCATGTCAATGAAATCAATGACGATCAGTCCGCCAATATCACGCAAACGTAACTGCCGGGCAATTTCCTTGGCGGCCTGCAGATTGATCTTGAGGGAATTCTCCTCATGCTCCTTTTTACCAATGAACTTGCCGCTGTTGACGTCAATCGTCGCCATGGCCTCAGTGTGTTCAATGACTAAAAATCCGCCGCTCTTCAGCCAGATGCGTTTATTGAGAGTTTTTTCGAGTTCCTTTTCGACATTGTATTGCTCGAAAAGAAGATTGCGCGAATGATAATACTCCAGCTTTTTTACGTATTCTGGGGAGGAACTTTTAATATAGGACAGAATGTCGCGATACAGGTCTTTGGTATCAACGATAATCTTATCAACGTCGGGAGTCAGCAGGTCCCGCATCACCGAGGCGCTCAGGTCCATATCGGCGTAGACGCAGGTCGGTGCCGGCTGAGTACGGACATTCTCTTCCAGCTCCGCCCATTTTTGCAGCAGATTCTCGAGATCGGCGCGCAGGGCTTTTTCGGATTGGCCTTCGGCTACGGTCCGGATGATGAGACCGAATTTGGCCGGTTTAAGAGCGCGGGCGAGATTGCGCAGACGGCGTTTTTCGCTGTACTGGCGAATCTTTTTCGAGATGCCGATGTAGTCGGCGTTCGGCACGAGCACGATGAAGCGCCCGGGGATGGAAATATTGGTGGTGACCCGCGCCCCTTTTTTGGCGAACGGTTCCTTGATGACCTGCACGAGGATTTCCTGCCCGGTTTGCAGATTAAATTCATGCCGCCGCCGGGGTTTCTTGCGCTCCGGCGCGAGGGCTTGTTCGACGTCTTCGGCGTCTTCCTCTTCGTCCCGGCTGATATTTTCCACCCAGGCGAGGTCGGCGGGGTCTTCGATCTCGGAAAAAGGCAGAAAGGCATTGTACTCATGCCCGATTTTAACGAAAGCGGCCTGAATGCCGTCCACGACATTCTCGACCGTTCCCTTGAAAATGCTGCCGACCAGCCGGGTTTTGCCGGGCTTTTCGACGAAAAATTCGACCAGCTCCCCATTTTCAAGGATGGCAATGCGCGTTTCCTTGGTGGTGGCGCTGATTAAAATGTGTTTTTCCATATAAATTTCCTGATACTTTTATTCCAAAGGCGTTAGGGCGACTCGCTGACGAAGGACAGTATAACTATGGTCAGGAATTCCCAGCGCCCGGATGACTTCATTGACTTTCACAGAACGACCGTTGATGACTTTCAGCGTTAGGCTGAGGGTGGCGTTTAACAGAGATAAGTTAGTGATAAACGGGCGAATATTTATGTCTTTTGTAAACGATGCGGATTGGCGCGCCACCAGGATCACGGTATTGGCGAGCAGAGGAGCGATTTTTTCCGGCAGGTCAGTGGGAGGATTGGCGAGCTGGATCTGATACTGCGTTTCCGTTGTTCGGCTATAAACGGAAGGCGCGCTGGCCGGTAAAATTTGCGCGGCTTGCACCGCAAAACCGTCCGGCAATACCCGATTAAGTCTGTCAGGAATATCAGCATAAGCCCGTTTCAGGGTGATTTCCAGCCACTCCTCACTGCTGGCATAGCCGGTAGGCAGGGGCAGGCCGGCAGAAATTTTAGGTTGAGGGTGAAAGCCTCCAGTCATGGTTGGTTCCAACCCAGCCCGGCGCAGACTGTGCCGGAAAACGCGCAGAACATCTAAATGAGAAGTGAAAACCGCTGAGTTTCGTTTGCTCCATCGGATCAGGTAACGTACGCTGGGCGTATCGTCCGAGACGCTGGTCGAAAGCGCCGGCGCCAAAGGAGGCGCATCTCCGACGATTTGCATCTGTGCTCCGTCAAGACTACAGACGCCGCAGTTCAGGCACCCCGCGCGACAATCCGGGGTGAAAACTTCATCCCGCGCCCGGGCGCGTTCACCGAGTAAATAGGCCCGCGTGACTCCGCAATCGATTATTTCCCAGGGTAATTTTTGTGTTTCTGACCGTTCTGACAGATACTGGCCAGGATCCAGATGGTGTTCGTTCAGCGCGGCATCCCACAGTTCCGGTCGAAAATGCTCGGACCAGGCCTCGAAACGAGCCCCTTTCTGATGAGCGCTGTGGATCACATTGGCCAACCGGCGATCGCCGCGTGCCAGGATGGCTTCCAGGCGCGAGGCCCGGGGCGCCCGCGCCATGACCTTGGTACCCTTTAACGCGCGGAGAAGCGGTTTAAGCAGGTCGAGCCGCCGCTGGATTTCCCGATCGTCAACCATTGACTCCCACTGGAAAGGGGTAAACGGTTTCGGAATAAAGGTGGACAGCGTGATATTCAAATTGAGCCGCTTGCCACCGGCGGACAGTACCTCGCGGCACAGGTCGTAAATGGCGACAAGATCGGAGTCCGTTTCGGTAGGCAGGCCGAGCATGAAATAGAGTTTGACGAGCCGCCAACCATTGGCCACCGCCGTACTCACTGTTTGCAGAAGATCGGTGTTCGTAATCTGCTTGTTGATCACTCGGCGAAGGCGCTCGGAACCGGCTTCCGGGGCGAATGTCAATCCGGTTTTGCGTACTTCCTGTCCGGTCTGAGTCAGGAGTTCACTGAAACTGTCCAGACGCAAGGAGGGATAAGACAGAGCAATATTTCTTTGGCGCAATTGAGGATCTAAGCTCATTAGGAGTGGCCTGAGCGCGCTGTAATCGGAGGTCGAAAGTGATAAAAGGGCTACTTCATCCTGACCGGTAACCGCAAGGCTGCCGTTAACGTAGCGGAGAATGTCTGCGGGCGGCCGTTCACGGACTGGTCGATACAGCATACCCGCCTGGCAGAACCGACAGCCCTTGGTACAGCCGCGCATCACTTCCGTCGCCAGACGGTCCTGCGCAATTTCCACCAACGGTACGATTGGACAGGGAGGATAATTATCCGGTTTGAGCAGCGGAATTTTCAAGGCCGTGATCAGCGACGGAACGGAACGATGGAGCGGAAGTGGAAAACCGTCCGCATCGGGCTGATAAAATTGCGGAACATATATTCCTTTGAAAACCTGCGCCACTTCTGACAGAATTACCCGGCGCGAACGTCGCTTCCGGCGCCCTTCTCCTAATACCCGTGCCAGGGGTACTATAATCTCTTCAGCATCACCGATGACAAAAAGGTCAAAGAAGGGCGCAAGCGGTTCGGGATTAAAAGCACCATTTCCCCCACCAATGATGAAGGGTTCAAGGTCGTTACGGTCGGTTGCCAGTAAAGGCAGGTGCGCCAGAGTCAGCATTTCGATGATATTGGTCAGCGTGAGCTCGTACGGCAAAGTGACGCCGATCATGTCAAAATCTTTCAGCGGCAGGTGGCTTTCCAGACTCCGGAGCGGCATCTGATTCTGACGCAGGTAGTCGGCATAATCAGTGGCGGGGGTGTAGACGCGTTCCGCCGCGATATCTTTTTCGCGGTTTAAAATGTGATACAGAATCTGAAACCCGTAGTAAGACATGCCCACGTCATAAAGATCGGGGTAGGCTAACGCCAGCGTGGTTTTGACCAGGCGGTGGTCTTTACGGACAGTGTTGAATTCATTGCCGGCATAGCGGCCAGGTTTGGCAAATCGGTTCAGCAGTGCCGTGCTGTCTGGCGGAGTGGTTAAATCGGAGTTCAATGGCCTAAATTGTTATGGAATCAATTACACCCGCTAATTTAGCGGGAAATGACCGAAAGTAATAAGTTAGAGGACGAGCAATCGCTCGGCGTTTCACTGATTGCCGGCCAGTCCCAGCTGGTCGGCTATGCCTTTCAAGGCGTCGATCACGCGCTGGATGTGCTCGGTTTCGTCTACACCGAGTTCGGTAATTCCCTGTTTGATTTCAGCACGATTGACCTTGGCGGCAAAAGCCTTGTCCTTGAATTTTTTCTGCACCGAGCGCGGCTCGACGTCCAGGATGCTTTTCGAAGGGCGTACCAGCGCGACCGCAATGACGAAACCGGACAGTTCGTCAACCGCAAAAAGGGTTTTAGCCAGAAGGGAATTGCGCGGAGTATTGGTATAACCGGCATGACCCATAATAGCGGTGCGCATTTCTTCAGGATAGCCGGCGCGGGACAGGATTTCGTTACCGCGGTAGGGATGGTTGTGCTCATCAGGATACATTTCATAGTCGAAGTCGTGCAGTAAACCGGTAATGCCCCAGTATTCTTCGTCCTGATGATAGTGTCGCGCATAGTGGCGCAGGGCGGCTTCGACTGCCAGGGCGTGTTTGAGCAGGCTTTCAGTCTTGGTATACTGGCAAAGCAATTGCCAGGCGTGGTTGCGATCCATAGTATCCTTTCTTAATTGGCAAGTGGATAAAAATCTCCGGGAAGGGGCAGGAAAATGCCGCGTTTGCCGAGCAGGCGTACGAAGCGGCGTTCGTAAATCAGCCGGTAAGCACGTTCTCGTTCAGGAAAACGCGTCAGTATCTGCCGCCGGCATTCTTCCAACAGTACGACGGCCTGGATTTCGTTGAAATCCTCCGTCCTTAACCTTCTCGCGATCCTGTCGGCGTAATGCCTAAGCCAGGTCAGGTTCTTTTGCTCAACTCGGACGGCGGAGTTTTTCGTTGAGGTTGTCAAGAAATCTTCTCCAGTGGATACAATTCCGGGCGGCGATCCTGGAAGATGTCGTTGCGGGGGGTAAATTGTTTATCATCGGCGCTGGCCGGGTCAATGTCCAGGACCAGTACTTCTTCCCGGTCCGTTGACAGCTGTCCAATGCGCTGACCATTAGGAGCGGTGACCTGACTTTTGCCGGTAAAGGTCAGCGGCGCCTTACCGGGCCGAACTTCACTCCCGATGCGATTGGCGGTCGCGGTATACAGCCGGTTTTCGAGGCTTCTCACCAGCATGGCGTCTTGGCAATAAGGCAAAATCAAATTAGCGGGATGGGCAATAATCTGAGCTCCCCGCAGGGCGAGTGACCGCGCCATTTCCGGAAACAACCAATCGAAGCAGATCAAAATTCCGATGCGGGCGGAGCCGATGTTCAGCACGGGTGGCGGCTCGTCACCGGGAGCGAACCAAAATTTTTCATCACTGAAGAGATGGATTTTACGGTAGCGTCCGATAAAACGACCTGAAGAATACGCCACGGCGCTGTTAAAAAATCGGCCACCATCTTTTTCGATCAGGCCGCAAATCAGAGTCGATTGACTTTGGTGACTTAAGTGCGCTAAGAATTGGCAGGTCGCACCGTCCGGCACCGGTTCTGCCAATTCAGACACTTCTTCCACGGAACAGAAAACATAGCCGGTAACCGCCAGCTCTGGCATAACCCACAGGTCCGCCGTATGCTGAGCAAGCCGGTCGCCTATTTTCTGGCGGTTAAATTTGGGGGCGCCCCAGCGGGGTGCAAATTGTAGCAGTCCAATCCGCATCAGGCGACGTCAGATAACAATTTGATATTTAAAGGCCGCAGAATGTCAGGGAAATTTGACACCGATACCCAGCTCGGAATAAATATTGGACAGTCCGTCGCGCACAAATTTTACATCAGGGTGGCGGTCGGGCAAATGCTTGCGCAGGAGTCGGAGCGCACGGTTATAACAATATTCGGCGCGGGCGAGATTGGCGTGTTTCTCGTAGTAGGCCGCTAATTTGGCGAAGACCCGGGCGGTATTAGGGTGCTCGAATCCGTAATGAGTTTGCAGGAAGGACAATGCCTCCCACAGCAGAAGTTCGGCCTTTTCGGTAAAACCGAGTTCGTCTTCCACGTCAGCCAGCTGGCAGAGATAGACACTTTTGCGTAGGCGATAAAGCTTGTTCTGGGCATCCACTAATTCAATCAGCTTTTTCAGGAAAAGGCGTTGGTTGGTGCGATTTTTCACGGTCTGATACAGACCGACCAGGTTTTCAAGGGTGGGGATCAACTCGGCGGAGTCACTGCCACAAACGCTGATTTTGACTTCGAGTGCCTGTAAATACTGACTCTCGGCATCGGTGTAATTGCCCAGCATGTCGTTGATCCAGCCGAGGTTATTCAGCACCTTAGCCGTTTCCAGATGCTCACGTCCATAAGCGGATTCGGCAAAGTACAGCTCTTCTTCGGCAACCCAGAGCGCTTCGTCATAGCGCGTCAAATCGATTAAACGGACGATCTTCTGGTCATACTCGATCAGGCGATTCATAGGGGAACCTCTTCGTTGCCGCTTAGTAAGCCAAAAGATTGCATACTGCCCGAATTTAATATTTCACAACATTTAGGCCACGTATTTTTTTTATCAAGGTAAAAAATCCTTTTGCTTGCCTTTTTCACCGGTGTGTATAAATTTCGCCAGTTAACATGAGTGCATAAAATGCAACATCTCGGCAATGGAACGGTGCAGAAAATAATCAACCAGCAGCTACCTTTAGACGCACTGACGAACTTGTATCTACACTGGCGCCGCTGTCCGACCTGCCAGCGCAAGTTGCGCGGCGGCCTGGCGACGAGCGCCTTCACTCGAATAAATAATCCGCAAAACTCCACGGTTTTTAGTCTGCGCTGGATGGAGCACCCGCCGCGCAGGATGTTATTTACTACTGATCACGAATTGCTGGCAATTGCGCTGACAGCCGCTGAATATCGCAATTATATCCGCCGTCTGCGAAAACTCGGATTGACAGTCAGGGATCTTGGTGATACGGAGAAGCCGCGGGGAACAATAGTCCAAGCCCTGCACGACTTCCTTAGGGCAGGGACACCCCTGAAACCCAACCGGATTAACCTTTTATTGATGGAAACGCTTTTCGGGCGGGAGGTTTTATTCTGGACCAGCTTGATACCTTATGGACAAACTGCCAGCTATGGCGAGGTCGCTAACTGGATGGATAGGCCCGGCGCCGCCCGGGCAGTCGGAGGCGCATTGCATCGCAATCCCCTGCCATTTATTATCCCTTGTCACCGGGTGATCGGCGCGGGTGGCGCGTTGATCGGCTTCGGTGGTGGTTTGCCCATGAAGCGCAAGTTACTTGAACTTGAGAGCAGGAATCTGCAAATTATTGCCTTGGATGAAACACATTGTTAGCATTGGATGAAGCGCGCGAAAATGAGGTCTCTGCCCGGTAAAATAATTGTGATTGGCGTCCGCTGGCTGACGACAACGTGGATTTTTTTAAACGCCGGTTTGTCGGCGGAAGAACTTGGACTAGAAGGGCAGTGGTTGTTTAAGCTCGGCGACGATTCGACCTGGTCGCAGTTGGCGTTTAATGATTCCGGCTGGTTTCCGCTTAAGGTGCCCGGCTATTGGGAAAATCAACACTATGAAGATTACGACGGCTTTGCCTGGTATCGGTATCATTTTGCAGTCAAGACGAGTCTGCTCGACCAGGAATCGCTGGTCCTTTTGCTTGGTAAAATTGACGATGCGGACGAGGTATTTCTCAATGGCACCCGGATTGGCGGCTCGGGAGTCTTCCCGCCTCATTTTTTTTCAGAAAAGAATAGCCTGCGACGCTACTCTGTACCGGGTAAATTACTACGGAGTGAAAACGTGCTGGCCGTTCGGGTTTATGATGCTGGCCAGAAAGGGGGCATTTTTAGCGGGCCCATCCGCCTGATTACCGCTCATGAACCGCGCTTTTCGGCTCCGGATGGCACCACTCTGGAGAATTCCTATTATCAATTGCCTTTCAGCAACGGCATCGCCGCGGGCAACTATAACCTGAAGACCCGCACTTTTACCCATTTTCTGCCCCATCTTTATCGGCGTTTCGATGCCAAGACCGAAACCATCAATTTGATCAATCAAGCCCGACTGGTACTTTTCCGTGAAGGAGTCGGCGAGGTGGCGCTCACCGCGCTCAAGATGACAGATGCCGGATATATCGAGGGGACGGGCATTATCAAGCAGGTGCTCGCCGGACGGGATTTTACTCTGACGCAATATGCCTTTTGCCCGTTTAATCTTGACAAACCATTCTGGGTCATATTTGCCGTTCTGGACGGCGCTATCGAGGAGCTGACCCTGAATTTCAGCCTGTCGTCCAGTGAAGTCAACCTGGACGTCGGCAAATGGGCTTATCAGCAAGCGCAACGCAAGTGGCTGACGGTGTTTATCTATTACAACCGGGAACCTGCGACGGACGAGTATTTGTTTCTGAGAAAATACAAAAACGAGCATCCCGGATTCCAGGCCCTAACCGATGAAATTGCCTGGTGGCAAAGCTGGCAGAAAGGCACCCGAATGCCGGAGCGATTGTCGCCTCCCGAACGCCAGGCTTACCTGCAGTCGTTAGCGGTTCTGAAAATGGCGCAGTGCCGGGAGCCATTTCCGGCGGGCGGACAGATCGTCGCCGCATTGCCGCCGGCCTCGCAAAATTATTGCCAGGTCCGCGATCAGGCCCATGCCGTTGAAGCCTTGCTCGCCGCCGGGCATTATGACGAAGCCCGCGCCGCCCTCCAGTTTATCATGAACAGCCGCGCTGGCCGTTACAAGGTTTTTCAGTGGAGCGGCAAGAACAGTGGCCTCGGTGTTGATTATGCGGTTTCGATATATCGCTATCTGGGCAATGGACTGGAAGAATCGCTCAGTGACGAAAATGGTCTGACCATGCATTTGGATGGCATGGGGCTGACGCTTTGGAATCTGAACCGCTATGTCGATATGACTGGTGACCAGAAGTTTATCAAATATTACTGGCCGAAAATCAGCCGGTACATCGCGGATGTTCTGCTGGCTCTGATAGATGACACCGGATTGGTACGGGCGGAGCCTGGTCCATGGGAGAAGTCAGTACCCTTCCGGCATTATACGTATACTTCAGCCTGCATCTACCGGGGTTTACTGGATGCCGCCCAGCTGGCGCGGTTAATGGATGATGAAGCTCGGGCGCAGAGCTACGAAGATGCGGCGGTCAATCTGCGCATCAATTTAGAGCGCAAGATGTTTGATTCTGAGGTCAGAACCCTGAAAGGCAGTTTAGAGGAAACAAATCCTAACCTGTACATGGACCTGACCGTGGTCGAGGCCCTCAACTGGATATTCAATCCTCAGGATGAAATCAATCGCTACACCTTGTCAGCCCTGAAGCAGTATCTGTCGCTGAACAGCCCGCCCCGCGGTTATTATCGTACCCGTACCGAAAGTGCCGCGTCCCGCCACGAATGGGTCTATGGTAATCTGCGCACAATCGCGGCGATCCGCAAAGCCGCCAATATAGCGGAGGCGGATACTTTACTGCAGTGGTACACACTCCAAACCATTCATAACTTCGGGCTGATTCCGCAGTATTATGATGCGCGCAGTGGCGATTATCTGGGAGTTGTGCCGAGAGTCGGTCTGGGCGCGGGCGTTTATCTACAGAATTTATGGCGACCTTAAAGGCGCTGAATCTGCCGCTCCTGTTGATTTTCTGGAGCGGTCTACAGACCTGCGGGCGGAATCCTTTCCCGCGGGATGAGTATCGGCTGATTGCCCACACTTATCAGGGTACGCTCCGGGAAGCGTATCGGCCTTTTTTATCAGCGCCAGATCCAGCTACCCGTTTCCGATTATGTTTATGCCTCGCCAATACCCGTGATACGCTCCTGACGGAGCCGCTGGGCGTACTATTACAGGACGCCTCGCCTCTTGTTCGGGAGGGCGCCGCCTTTGCCCTCGGACAGTTGGACTGTCAGGAAGCACGGACGCGGCTGTTGGCCCGCCTGGCGACCGAAAAAGACCGTTCGGTCCAAAAGCAAATTGTCATCGCCTTAGGGGTCATCGGTGACCAGACCACCCTGGCAATGCTTTTAGATGAATCTCAACGCTTTTCCAGCGCGATCCTGACTGCTGGATTGACGGGCTTTTTTACACGGCAAATCTATTCGCCCGCCGCGGTCAATTACTGCCTGAACGAGTTAAAAGCCGACACCGGTGCCACCGGTCAGTGGATTGCGGCGTCCATCAGTCGCCTTCGCGATGGGGCTATTCTGCGCTCCAATTCTGCCGCGCTATTGGAAATTTACCAGCGTTCTTCGACTGCCGTGCGGGTCAAGATCATGGCGGCACTGAGTGCGGTGGTTTTTCCGGAGAAAACAGCCCTGATTGAAAACGCACTGCAAGAACCCGATGCCCGTTTGCGAGTCGAAGCCGCCCGCGCCTTGCAAACCTTATCAGCAACCAGTCCGGTCGTCTGGCAAGCCCTGAGTGACAGCAATCCGCAGGTGGTAACGGCGGCCTTGGAGAACCTGCCGCCCGGTCTCAGCTTGGGGAGTGAATACTTACACCTGTGGCAAAAGCTGGCTCGCCATGCTTCCTGGCAGGTACGCGGCGCATTAATTCGCTACCGGGTCACCAGGTACGGACCGGATGGATTGCGCCAAATTGATCGGGTGCCGTTGGATCAAAATCTCCAACCCGACTACGCCTTAGGTTTGGTGCAATGGGGCCGGGCGTCTGCGTTACCCCTACTCGAAGCCCTGCTCAACAGCCCGCAAAGATTGACTGCCACGACTGCTTATGCCGGAGCGCTGGAACTCAGTCGCAAGCTTTTAGACCAGCACGCTCTTCCGCTGGATGAGTATCGGCAATGGATCGCATCCGGGTTGAACAGCAACGATCCGGTCTGGCTGGCTCTGGCGGCGGACGCAATGCGGGACACGACGCTTGATTTGCGCATTTTGGAAACACGACTGCTGAACGGATTGCGTTATTACCGGCAGTTCGAATATAAAGAGGCTGTGCAGGAAATCCTGGCCACGGTTGCCGTACTGCGACCGCCCGCCGCCGCACCGTTTCTCAGAAGCATCGCCACTTCGGCAGACCGGCAATTGCGCCAGGCGGCGCAGTCGGTTTTGCGCACTGCTTATGAAGACCGCGCTCCGCTCCGTTATCAGACCGGTACGGAGAAATTGACCCTGGCCAAACTGCGTCGCTATGGCCTGCAACCGCAGGTGGAGTTAATTACCGAAAGGGGGCGCATCGTGATCGAGCTGGACGGTTTTTATGCGCCGATTACGGTTGATGCTTTTTTAAGGCTGGTAGAGCGGGGGTTTTATAACGGATTAACCTTTCATCGCGTGGTACCGAATTTTGTGGTCCAGGGCGGCTGTCCGCGTGGCGACGGTTGGGGCGGAGCAGAAATCAGATTAATTACCGAAAGGTCGCCTTTAAATTATTCGGCCGGTTCGGTAGGCATGGCCCGGGCGGGATACGATTCTGAGGGTTCGCAGTTTTTCATTACCCTGACCGACCAGCCGCATCTTGACTTTAAATATACCCGCTTCGGAAAGGTGCTTAGCGGAATGGAAATCGTTGCCCAGCTGGAGCGCGGAGATCGGATTTTGGCTCTGCGCATTTTGCCTGCGTCAGATTAGCTTGGCGATAATAAAGCCGACAGCAAACCCGATCAGAAAAACCATCGTGACAAAGCGGTAGTTGACGACCTCTTTGGCGAAACCCTTCTTGATCGCCACGACCGAGACGAAGTAACCGAGGGCGTTCAGGAGCCAGAATATCGGCAGGGTCAGGACTTTGACTAGAATCGGGCCAATGAAGGGCAGGGTCGCCAGTAGCGCCAACAGCCCGGAAAAAGCCTGTGCCAAAATCCCAAAAATCAGGACCAGGAAAACCACGACACTCTTGTCTATATTCAACAGAAACCCGCCGATGAGAGCGACAATAATAATACCCCACGTCAGCAATAATTTGCGATTGCGCTGGGCAAATGTCACGAGTTTTGGCCAGAAAGCCAACCAGGATCGGCGGTGTGATTGAGGAGTGGGGTTTTCCACGGTTCCGGTTCCTTTTTAGATAGTCGTTCCTAATAAATGCAACGGTAACGGCCCAAAATCGCCGGCGCGGCAATTATCTGCGACCTGTTGGGGAGTTTTGGCGCCGGGGATGGCCACATGACAGGCGGGATGGGTTAGGCAGAATCGCAAACTGACCTGCGCCATGCTCTGGTCCGGAAAAGCTGCGAAGACTGGCTGTACCGCGGACAGTTGTGCCAAATAGCGTTCGAGTTTCTCTGGTGCAAGATTCATTCGCCGGTGGTCTGCTTCCGTAAAGCGGCTGGCGCGGTTGAATTTGCCGGTTAGCAGTCCGAACAACAGCGGGATCCGCACAATCACTCCTAAGTTGTAAGCCTGCGCTTTCGGGAGCAGCACTTCTTCCGCGGTGCGTTCTAAAAGATTGTAACGTACCTGGATGACATCAATAACCGCATGGTACCGGTCGAGCAGGAAAGCCTGTTCACTTTCCCGGAACGACTGGATGCTCCACCCGGCATGGCGAATTTTGCCGTCCCGTTTCAACTCCTGCAAGGCTTCCCAGGGCTCATCACGCTCGAGAAGCTTGGTATCAGGGCTGTGTAATTGCAAGATATCCAGCGCTGGCGCACCTAAGCGTTTCAGGCTCTTTTCCGCCGCCTGGATAAGGTACTTTTTAGCGGCGTTCTGCACGATGGGGCCGTAGCCGGCATCGTCGCTCTGACGTGCGTGATAAAAATCGTTACCGGCTTTGGTGGCGACAATTACCTCGCCCTTGGCACGCTCCCGCAAAACCCCGGCGATTAGTTCTTCGGAATGCCCGAAACCGTAGACATCGGCTGTGTCAATGAAATTTACGCCCAAGTCAAGGGCCTGGT
>Ga0209610_1000065_pt1 | contig 47250 bp, 46 predicted proteins | sample LakKivw275mmetaG_FD_184137 | JGI IMG/M metagenome (GOLD analysis project Ga0209610, IMG submission 184137) | Anoxic lake water microbial communities from Lake Kivu, Rwanda to study Microbial Dark Matter (Phase II) - Lake Kivu water 275m metaG... | ecosystem: Environmental > Aquatic > Freshwater...
ATCTATAGGTTATAAATTATCACGTCGCAGGGAGAGTCCCGGTGATCTGGGTACTCGCAGGGCTGCCGGAAGGGTTCTTTTCCGTGGAAGGGAGCAGGCCGGGAAAAAATTTCCCTGTTGCCGAAAACACCCCTTTTTTGCCTCTCCCCTAACGGCTCTCCTCCAGCTTCTCCCGGTAACGTTCATTGGTGGAATATACAAAGGCGAGGATCTCGGCGATGGCCCGGAAGAGCTCCGAAGGGATCTCTTCATCGATGTCGAGCCGGCAGAGGATTGAAACGAGCGCGGGATCTTCCTTGATGGGGACATCGTGTTTCCTGGCAAGCTCGATGATCTTATCCGCCAGGATCCCCCGGCCCTTGGCCGTCAGGCGGGGGGCTTCATCCTTCTTCTTGTCGTATTGGATGGAGGCAGCCATCCGGAGGTCGTCTTTTTTCTTCATGGCTGGTCAAGTCCCTTCCTGTCGGTAATCCCTGCACCCCTCTCACGCGAAGAGGTCAACGGCCGTCAGAGAGAGTTCCCTCTGGTAAAATTCCTCCCTTGCCTGCCCGAGGTCTTTCTTCACGGTGCAGGTCATTTCACCCGTCTGATATCCCAGGGCTCCGAGCCGCTCCGCGAGACCGGCAAGCGAAGGATAGATGAAGTCCCGGATCTCATCGCTGCCGCACTCGATGAGGCAGCCCAGTTTTTTCCCCTTCCACTTTGCCTGGATCATGATGTCCCCGAGGGCATCCATGTTGAGGGCGAAGACGACACGGTAGTCTTCCGGGCCTTTCTTCCCCTTCTGATTTTCCTGATCGACATAGACGAAGATATCCGCCGTGGTCATACGACCGGAAAGGAGGAATGGGATCTGGAGTAGATATTTCCCTTCCTGCTCCTGAAAGAGGACGTTCAGGACCTGGAGATTTTCGATGTTCTTGAGGGTGCCCTCGAAGAGGCTCAATTTCTGCAAGAGCCCCTTTCCCCCTTCACCATCACCCTGTTTTTGAAGCACTTCGATCAGATTCAGGAGGAGTTCCTTGAGGCTCACGGCTCTTTCCTGAAAGCCCGTTGAAGACCCTCTCTGAAACTCTTTTCTGACGTCACATTCCAGGAGAAGGCCCAGGGATTGCAGGCAATCCTTTATCCACAGAGGGTTTTCTACGGTGTTTTTCGGAAGGACAAGGCTCTGGAGCAGCTGCAAAATCCGGCCGGCATCGCCCTTGACGGGAAGGGTCCGGAGCGCGCCCGAATTTTCAGGGCCCAGCGCTTCGAGAAGACCGGCGAGCGATTTCGCCAGCGCCAGGGGTTCCGCTCTCATGGACTGGAGGGCCTCACCGGTATGGGCAGACTCCCCGGTGGATCTCTCCAGCAGGGCCAGTGTGAGAAGGGGGTTCAGCCCCTCCACCCTGACCCGGATATTTTCTCCCGCCTGCAGTGGGATGGTGGTCCGGGCAACCAGATTCTGCTCTTGAATGTTGATCAGCAGCCGCTCGCCGTCGAGCCTTCCCACGACGCGGGCCTCCAGGAGCTGCCCCACAGTTAAATGGGACAATGGCCGTGCACCCTGCTGGATCTGCAGTCGGTTTTCTGAGGTCGGGGTTGTAATCGGCGGGAGATGGATGGAAGCCATGCGTGTCTCTGATCGGGAAACGTCCCCTGTTTGATGTAAAGCGTCGGCCTCTTCGGACGGTCGGCGTTCGAAGGCCGATCGAGACACAAAGCGGCCTTCTCACGGGTTCGTCAACCCGTCAGGACCGGGCGGCCTCGCTCCTTCTTCGATCCAGATCGAGGATGAGACTGACTTCCCCTTCCGGGAGACCGAGGTGTTTTGATATCTCCTTGAGGCTCATGCCTCGCCGGGCCATCCTGACCGCCTCGGCGAAACCCTTCTCCCCGGGGAACTCCCCTGCATGCGGATTCGGGGCAGCCTTTCCGAGCTGAACCTCCGACTGCTCGATGATCTTTCTGAGGCGGTATTCCTTTTCGTCAAGCACCCGGGAGATCTCTTTCAGGGCCTTCCTTCCCTCGTCCATGGCCTGGACAAGACCCGCCGAACCATTCTGGGACTCGGCCAGGAGTTTCCTGAATTCCGCGAGCATGCGGGGGTCCACACCTGCCGGCCTCCTGCGGCTCTCCTCGTGGATCCGGTAGATGAAATACACGATCACCGCCAGGAGCGCAATGTCAACCAAAATCTGAATCATGAAAAAAACCTGCTGGCTCATCTCATACCTTGACGTCGATCAATCGTCCCTGCTCTTTCTCTTCAGCCGCATCCTTTTCTCCGGCTTCCGCAGGGTTTTCGTGATCGGACTTGGAACTTTTTGAATGCCTTTTTCTCTTTTCTTCCTCTTCCCTTTTGATGCTCGATCGTTCTGTTTCGTCTGCGACCTTGACCTTTTCCCCCATAATCTTTTTCTCGAGACCCACCTCGACGGCGAAGTTCCTCTGCTGCATGTCAGACTGCTGCTGCTGTGTATGCTGGATGCGTTCCACAGGATTGGTCTGCAGCAGGATCTGTTGCACGTCAGCCGCCCTTAACACGCTTGAAAAACCTCCCTTCGGGACGTCGGCGGTTCGGTCGCAGGCGCCTCGTGATTAGAGGGGGACCAAAGGCCCCGGGGGGGTTACCCTATTGCCTCTATCGAATATATCGTCTTTTCTGAAAAATCCTTTAATGCTCATGCGCACTTACCTCTGATTCCGACCCTTCGTCCACATCCGTGATCACCATCTCAGCCTTTCTTAAGGCCCGTTGCCTGAATGGGAATCTGGGCGATATACACGTTTTTTGAGCCCTCGGAGTACACCTCGATGCGGGCCTGATATTTTCTCATCAGCGAAAAAGCCAGGAAGAGTTTTCTCAAACCTTCGGGACCCGCCGGCGGCACATCGGCCCCCTTCATCAGGGACTCCCTCAGCTGACCCGATAGAGGAGAACCCGTGTCCTGAACCTTCAGGGTCGCCTGCCCTCGCTCGCGGGACGTGGAGATTGAAAATTCCTTGACCTTGCTCGTCTTCATGGCCTGCATGGAGTACTGGATGAGCGTGGAGAGAAAGAGTGTAAGGTCCGCAGGGGTTGCCGAGATCTCCGGGACATCCGGATCCAGGCTGATCTGCTTTTTGACCTGGTGCTTGAAATCGAGATAAAAGTCGGAGAACTTCATCTCGTTTTCGACCATCTCGGAGAGATTCAGTTTCTGGACGGTCGCATCGCCGATGGCGTAGAATTTGCCCGACACACTGCGGAACATCTCAAAGAGCCGGTCGGCCTCGGAGATCAGGAGTTCGACATCCTTCGTGATCTTCCCGTAGTCTTCGACAAACTGCTTCCCCGCATCCGGGTAGTGCTCCACCGTCTTTTTGATGTTTTCCTCCACCCGTCGCTGCAGAAGCTTGGAGCGCCCCATGATGCCGTTCAGGGGGTTTGCAAAATTGTGGAGAATGCCGGGAATGAGATCCCGGATAAAGGTCGCCTCAAAATCATTCTCTAATTCCTGGAAAATCTCACCATCCCTGCTCATGTCCAAGCCCTTCCTCTATGCTTTCCTTGGATTTGCGACGGCATCTCTTAGTGACGCCTGTCAATGATGATGTTCTGCAGCATTCTCCAGGCTTTTTCAACCCTTTCTTTTTCAGCATCGGACGTGTCGCTCCCCGACGGCTTGCCCGTGGAATAGACGATATAGGTGTTTCCTTCCTTGTCCCTGATTTCCCGGACCCCCATCTGGTCATAGGGACCTCGCACCTTTGCCTCGCGCTCCTGCTGCAACATGATCTGGATGGTCTCGTCGCTGACGCCCGCTTTCTTGAGCGCCCGAACCTCGTCTGCAGTGAGCGAGTATGCCGTCCCGGTGAAACCGCCCAAGACGAGAATAATGAAAGCCATGATGTACGAGGGTTTCACAAACGCGAAGTACAGCGATCTTTCCATAAACCCTAACCTCCCTCCGTCCCCATCGCTCAAGGTTAAGAAAAAAGTACCCGTCATCAGAGGAGGACAAATTTCGTCACATAGACATCCCGGATGGCTTCCTGTCCCATAAGGTTGTTCAGTTCGGAGCTGATCTGCCGCTTGAACACCCGGTGGGCCTGGGACGTGCTCAGAAGATCGGGGCTGTTTTTCCGGGCCGTCTGATAGATGGTCTTTCGAATGACGACCTTTTTCTCCTCCGTCATTACGTCGGGTCTGTTCAATTCCAGAACGACGTCACAGATCAAAAGCTTGTACTTCCCCTGCGGGTCTTTCAAATCAATGGTAAAGTTATCGAAGGAAAACACACTCTGAAGCGCCGCGGCCGGCCTGTCCGCGCCCTTCTCCCCGGCGGCGTCCGGACGGGACCCTCTGAGATAAAGACCCACAGAAACGGCGACGACCAGGAGGAGCACCATAACGCAGGCGCTGTATGCCCGCACCCGGTGATGGCGGGCCCAGTCCATCGCCGCAGAAACGGTTTTGCCGGGGTGCAGGCGACCCCGACGAAGACGAACCCAGAAGGATCCCGGCGCAGGGTTTTCCACGTCTTCGTCTTCTCGCAGGTGATCCCCTTTCTTCCGTTCTGTACCGGCGGCTTCTATCCGATCGTCATCCAGAATGTCCGGGTTTCGCTTTTTGGCCATGTCTCTTTATCTTAACTCTCGCACTCTCCCCCTCAATCTCACTATGGCCTGCGAATGAAGCTGGCACACTCTTGATTCCGTCAGCCTCAGCACCAGCCCGATTTCCTTCATGGTAAGTTCTTCGTAGTAGTAAAGCGAAAGAACGACTTTTTCTTTTTCCGGCAGCGTCTCGATGGCCCGCTTCAGCGTGTTTTTCAGCTCGTTCTTTGTGAGCAGGACAAAAGGGTTTCCCTGGTCGATCCGCTCGAGAACGTCGTAACTGCCGTACTTCTCGCAATAGTCCGGCGGCAGGTCCTCGCTCTTGAGGAGGGACACCCCGCAGGCCTCGTCCAGGAGCTGGTAGTACTCCTCGAGGGGCATGCCGAGATGATTGGCGACTTCCTCCTCCTGCGGCTGCCTCCCCAGGAGTTTCCTGAGTTCGAAAATGGCCTTCTCGATCTTCGCATCCTTGTTTCTCGCGGACCGGGGCTGCCAGTCCCTGGCCCGAAGTTCATCCAGCACCGCTCCCCGGATCCTGAAGCGGGCATAGGTTTCGAACTGGACATTTCGGCTCTTGTCGAATTTTTCGAGGGCGGAGATCAGTCCGATAATGCCCACGTGCATCAGGTCCTGTCTGTCCGCCACATGCTGGGGAACTTTGGCCGCGATCCTCTCGACGATGTTCTTCACGAGAGGAGCATATTTCATGATGAGTTTATCGCGTTCTTTCTTATCCACGATCCCGATCGATGATACTCTTCCAGAAGAATTTTATGCTCCCCGCCTCGTAACCGCCGGGCTGCGTCCGGCAGAGTTTCCTGGCAATCGACGACAGGCATTTGCAGGCACGGGAACCGGGATAGGCCTCGGCCAGCGCCTGCTGTTTCCTCACCGCATCCTGAACACTGCGATCATCCAGGACATAACCCAGGTAGTCGATCGACAGGTTGAGGAAGTGAGAAGTGGCATTGCTCAATTTGTTGTAGACCTCGCGGGCCTCGGTGGCATTTTTCACCATGTTCACAAGCAGCATGAACTTCTTGCCCGCATGCCGGGAATAGAGAATCTTGATGAGCGCATAGGCGTCGGTGAGGGAGGTGGGTTCCGGCGACACGACGACGATAATCTCCCTGGCCGCCATGTTGAAGTAGATGACGTTGCCGGCGATCCCCGCCGCGGTGTCGATGAGCATGAAGTCGAGCTCATCGCTCAATTCATTCAACTCGTCGAGCAGCGCCAGTTTCTGTCCCTTCGTGAGATCCGTCATCTCCTGGATGCCCGAGGCGGCCGGCAGGATCTTGATCCCCCCCGGACCTTCGAGGACGATCTCGGCGAGACTCTTCTCCCCCCGGAGCACGTGATAGAGATTGTACTTGGGGGCCAGCCCCAGAATGACGTCGATGTTGGCCAGGCCCATGTCCGCATCGAAGACCAGGGTTTTTTTCTTCATCATCGAGAGGATATAGGCCAGATTGGCGGCGATGTTCGTTTTGCCCACGCCCCCTTTTCCGCTGGTGATGGCGATGACGCGAATGCCGTCGTTCTTGCGACTGCTGATGTCCTTTTGACCGGGCTTGGTCGGCAGCATCCCGGCGTCACTCGTGTCTCTCTCTCTTTTCTTCATCTCTCTTAGTGTCTCAGCTTGGTCCAAGGGGATACCTCCGGTTTTGACGATGCCACATCAGTGCAGGGAATTTCTCACGACCATTCTTGCCAGTTTAGCCGGATTCAGACTCTCGATATCCTGAGGGACATTCTGTCCATTGGTTACATAGTAGGCCGGTTTTCCAACCTGATCGACTACATTGTAAATCAGCCCGTAGGCGTTACTCTCGTCGAGTTTCGTGAAGATCATGGCGTTGTAGCCGACCTTGTCGAAGCGCGACGCCGTCGCCAGCATGTTCTCGGGGCTTGCCGTCATGCTGATCAGGAGATTCGTTTCCACCGGGATCTCCAGGTGGAGATAATCTCTCAGCCGTTGCAGGTGCGTCTCGTCGTTAAAGCTCCGCCCCGGTGTATCGATCAGAATCACGTCGCGATCCTGGAATTTTCGAAGGGCGTTCTTGAACTCCTCTTTCTCGGAGGCGACTTCGAGAGGAAGACCCATGATCTTCGCGTAGGTCCTCAACTGCTCGACCGCCGCAATCCGGTAGGTGTCCGCCGTCACCAGCCCGACCTTCTTGCTTGCCTCCAGGGACCATCGAGCCGCCAGCTTGGCCAGCGTCGTCGTCTTGCCCACACCGGTGGGACCCACGAAGGCCACGACCCGGCCCTGACGCGTCCGCTCATAGGAGGGCACCACAGACTTCTGGATGAGTTCCTCGGCACTGCGGAGGACCCCGTCGTAATCGTCCTCGGCGCGGGCCGTCAGTCCCTTCCGGATGGTGCCGACCAGCCGGTAGGCCCGATCCTTGGACACACCCCCGGCCACCAGGTTGTAGTAGAGTTGGGACAGGGGCTGGGGTTTGCCCTCCGTCTTGCGGATCCCCAGCATGTCGAAGAAGGTGCTCAGACTCTCCTTCAACTCCATGAGCTCGCCGTAGAGGATGTTCTTCCGGTTGGCCTCGATGACGAGGGCCTTCAAATCTTCGAGGTCCTTGCGGAAAGCATGGAGCGTTTCCTGGCTCTCCGGCGGCATGGCCGGGGTTCTCCCGGTCCCCCGGGGCTCCACCCGCAGGGTGGACGACCTGCGCTCGGTCTGAGCCTCGTCCGCTGCCGCTGTCAGCTCAAATACAGGGTTTCGCCCTCCGTGCAGCCGCTTCGAGGAGAGCAGGATGGCATTCTCACCCAGATCGTTCTTGATCTTGCTGATGGCCTCCTGAATGCTTGATGCCTCGTACCGCTTGATCTTCATATGCCTACTCCAGCATACCCAGCGAGCGGATGTTCACGTCGTGGGTGATCTCGTTGTGCGACAGGACGATAATGCCCGGGAAAAACTTCTCCATCATTTTCCTGAAGTGCACCCTGGAGACGGGCGAACAGAGAAAAATCGGCTGAAGACCCTTTGCCGTAAAATCGGCTGTGAATTTCTGCACACCCCTTACCATTTTCTGGACCCAGTTGGGGTCGCCGGTAAAAAAGGATTCATAATCCGTGTGCTGCAATGAGCGGCTGATCTTGTCTTCGACGTCCGGAGAGAGAACCACCACGCTGATATTGCCGTCACCGTCCCTGTACTGCCGGGTAATGGTTCTGGCGAGGGCCTGCCGGACATAGGTGGTCAGGACATCGAGGTTTTTCGTCATGACGCCATAGTCCGCAAGGGTTTCCAGAATGGTGAGGAGATCCCGGATGGAGATCCGCTCTTTTAAAAGCCGCTGCATGACCCGCTGCACCGTCCCCAGGGAGACCACTTTGGGAACAAGTTCCTCAACCACCTTCGGGTGCGTCTTCGCGAGGTTGTCGAGAAGGGCCTGAACTTCCTGTCTGCCGAGGAGCTCGTCGGAATGGGACTTGATGATCTCCGTGAGATGGGTCGTCATGACCGTTGCCGGATCGACCACCACATGTCCTTTGGACTGCACGCTCTCTTTTTCTTTCTCCGTGACCCACACGGCAGGAAGCCCGAAGGCGGGTTCCCGGGTCTCGATTCCCTTGATCTTGGCGCCCTTTTCGGAGGCGAGCACCAGCCAGTGATCCGGCATGATCTCCCCCCGGGCGACTTCGATGCCCTTGACGATCAAGGAGTACATGTTCGGTTTGAGCTGCAGGTTGTCCCGGATGTGAATAGCGGGGATGACGAATCCCATGTCGAGGGCCAGCTGCTTTCGCAGGGCCCGGATCCGGTGCAGAAGTTCGCCCCCCTGGGACGAATCCACAAGGGGAATGAGCCCGTAGCCGACTTCGAGCTCCATCATGTCCAGAGGCAGGAGATTTTCTACCGTATCGACGGGTGCGGCAGGCGGCACTTCTTCCTTTACCTCCTCGGCCCGGCGGGAGGCCTGGTAGAGTTTCCACGCCAGGGCGCCCGTCAGGATCCCGATGAGGATGAAAGAGAATTTCGGCATGCCCGGGATCAACGCAAAGATGAGCAGAATGGAAGCGGCCGTGCCGATCGCTCTCGGTTGCGTGAAGAGCTGCTGGGACATGTCCCTGCCGAGATCCGACGAGGCCGTTGAGCGGGTCACGAGCATGCCCGCCGCCGTAGAGACAATGAGGGCCGGCACCTGGGTCACCAGGCCGTCTCCAATCGTCAGGAGCGTGTAATTCGTGGCGGCATCGGCAATCGGCATGCCCTGCTGGAGGACGCCGATGATGAGTCCACCGATAATGTTGATGAATATAATCACGACGCCGGCAATGGCATCCCCTCGCACGAACTTGCTCGCGCCGTCCATGGCGCCGTAGAAATCCGCTTCCCGCTCGATCTCGCTCCTTCGCCTCCGTGCGTCGGCCTCCGTGATGAGCCCCGCATTCAGGTCCGCATCAATGCTCATCTGCTTGCCCGGCATGGCATCGAGGGTGAACCGCGCGGCCACTTCGGCGATCCGGGTGGCACCCTTGGTGATGACGATGAAGTTGATGAGGGTAAGGACGGAGAAAACGATGAGACCGACCACATAATTCCCGCCGACGACGAAGGTCCCGAAGGCCTTGATGACCTGACCGGCGGCCGCCGTTCCCTCATTGCCCTTGAGCAGGATGAGGCGTGTCGAGGCCACGTTCAGGGAAAGCCGGAAAAGGGTTACGGTCAAAAGAATCGAAGGGAAGGCCGAAAAATCCAGAGGCTTGAGGACATACATGGACATCAGCATGATGATGATGGAAATCGTGATACTCAGTGACAGCAGAAGGTCCAGGGCCAGCGTGGGGATGGGGACAATCATGACGAACAGCACCCCGATGACCGCCACGGCCATCATGGTGCTCGAATTTCTCATCCATCCACTGAAGGGACTGGCTTCCGTATAGGTATCTGCCATAAGCCTCTATTTTCGTTACACTTTCTTTTCTTTCAAACCGTAGACATAGGCCAGTATTTCGGCCACGGCCCGGTAGAGATTTTCCGGGATAAATTCATCGATATTGACCATCTTATACAATAGTTGTGCCACCGGTTTGTTCTCCACGACGGGCACCCCGTGCTCTCGTGCAATTTCCTTGATATTCTCGGCAATTACACCGGCTCCCTTGGCCACAACCCTGGGGGCGATCATGCGCCCCCCATCGTACTCAAGGGCAACGGCCAGATGGACGGGGTTTGTGATCACAACGTCGGCCTTGGGCACGTTCGCCATCATCCTTCTGCGGGCCTGTTCCCTCTGAATACGCTTGATCCTCGCTTTGACCAGCGGGTCGCCCTCCGTCTGCTTGAATTCATCCTTCACCTCCTGCTTGGACATCTTGAGACCCTTCTCAAACTCCCATCGCTGGTAAAGGTAATCGAGAATGGCGAGCACGATGAGGACCCAGGAGGTGGTAATGACGATCCGGAACATGATCTTCCCGATGTAGATGAGGATCCCCCAGACGCTCTCGTCCATGAGGGGGATCATTCCCTCGAGCTCATTCTTCATCGTGAAATAGACGACGCAACTGACAATGGTGAACTTGATCAGGCTCTTGATGAGCTCCACGAAGGATTTGAGGGAGAAAAGCCTCTGGAAACCCCGGATCGGATCGAGTTTTGCGATATCGGGTTGAAGGGCTTCCGTGGAGAAGATGAAGCCGAACTGGAGATAGTTTGCCAGGAGTCCCGCGACAACGATGGTCAGAAAGAGCGGTGTCAAAACAATAAAGAGTTTGTATAACCAGATGCCGGCGAGGGATTGAACGGTATTGATGTGGACTGCCGTCGAGCCCGATTCCCTGAAGGCCCACCGCATGAGATCCATCATCCGGTCGAGCATCCAGGTGGAGCTGAAATACAGGAGGATTGCGCAGGCCAGCAGGATGGCCACGGAAACCACTTCCTGGCTCCGGGCGACCTGCCCCTTTTTTCTCGCCTCTTCCCTTCGTCGAGGCGATGCTTGTTCTGTTCGTTCCTGGTCCCTGTCGATGTCCGGCATGCGGTCCTCCGGTTCTCCCGGGCTTACCGGGAATCCCGGCTAAAGTATTAAAACTATGATTTTTTTATCTCGCGTTGCCGCAAAGATTCATGTCGAAACCCCTCCCTTGCACAACGGCTTTCCTGTCCTTACATGAGGCGCAGCAGTAGATTCACTTCCCCTTCCAGGTTGTTGAAAAACCGCCCGACGATATTCAGGAATATGGGCAGGGTCAGGCCGACGCCGATGAGCCCCACGGCGATCTGGAGCGGAAAACCGACGATGAAGATGTTGATCTGGGGAACGGTCCTGGCGATGAGGCCCAGACCCACGTTGGTCAGAAGCAAAGCCGCAATGAGGGGGGCGGATACTTTCGCGGCGATCACAAACATGTTGCCCGAAAGTTCGATCAGGGCCTGCATGAGCGCCCCGGTAAATTGGAAATCATAAATGGGCAGCACTTTGTAGCTCTCCACGATCGCCGCCAGGAAGACATGGTGGGCGCTGGTGGCCAGGAAGAGAAGTGCGGCGACGAGGTACTGGAATTCCGCGATGATCGAAACCTGGTCGCTGGTGACGGGGTCGATGATGTTGACGATGGAAAAGCCCATCTGAAAGCCGATGAGCTGCCCGGCAAGTTGGATGCCCGCGAAGATGAGGCGGCTGGCAATACCGAGCATGACGCCGATGAGGACCTCCCCGGCCATCCGGAAGGCCATGGAAAAAAGATTCTCGCTCATCGGGGCATGGGGCTGGACGAAGGGGAAGACCAGAAAGGCGACAAAGAGCGACAGTGACCCTTTGATCTTAAAGGGGACGGTCCGGTCTCCGAGAACGGGGATCATGGCGATAATGGTGGCCACCCGGAGAAAGACCAGGAAGAACATCTCGATCTGCTCGTTGGAAAGGATCGGTATGCTCATCGAAATTTTGCCTCATTTTTTCCCTGCCTGGCGCACGGAAAGGTGCATGACCGGGGGACACTCATTTCACGTACATCGGTATGTTCGAAAACAGATTGTGGGTAAACGTCACGATCAGGTTCATCATCCACGGCAGGGCGATCAACATGGCGATCATGACGGCGATGATCTTGGGAACGAAGGTCAGCGTCATCTCATGGACCTGTGTCACCGCCTGAAAGATGCTGATGGCGAGTCCGACGATGAGCCCGACCAGGAGCACCGGCGCCGAAACCAGCAGCGTCACTTTCATCGTCTCCGTCGCGATTCCCATGATGAGTTCCGTTGTCATAATATTGCCTTCTGACCTCCCCGCTAATGGAAGCTCTGCACCAGGGATCCGATGATCAGATACCAGCCGTCCACGAGCACGAACAGCAGCAGTTTGAAGGGCATACTGATCATAATGGGGGGCAGCATCAACATCCCCATGGACAAAAGAACACTCGCCACGACCATATCGATGATTAAAAAGGGAATGTAGATGAGAAAGCCGATTTGAAAGGCCGTGTTCAATTCGCTGATGACGAAAGCCGGGATCAACACCTGAAGGGGAACATCGGCCGGTTTGTCCGGCCGTTTTGAGTTGGAGATCTTCACAAAGAGGGCCAGGTCCTTCTCCCGCGTCTGCTTGAGCATGAAGTCACGGACGGGCTGGGCCGCCTGCTCGAAGGCCTGCTCACCGGAAATCTGCTCATTGAAGTAAGGCTGAAGGGCGTTGGTGTTCACCTGCTGCCAGACCGGCGTCATGATGAAAAACGTGAGAAAGAGCGACAGCCCGATGATGATCTGGTTTGCCGGCATCTGCTGGGTGCCCAGGGCGTGCCGGAGGATGGAGAGCACCACGACGATCCTCGTGAAGGATGTCACCATGACCAGAATGGCCGGAGCGAGTGACAGGACGGTCAGGAGCAGCAGCAACTGGAGAACGACGGCGACTTGCCCCGGCTGATCCGTACCGTCACCGACGCTCAGCTGGATCGTCGGGATGGGGACTGCGGAAGATGTGGATGACTGAAGGAGGATCGCGATGACAAAGGCCGCCCCCAGCATCATGACCCGACGCTTTTTCAAGACGCCCCGGAAGCTATCAATCAGGCACGGCATGGTTCTTCCCCATGAAGCTGAGGGCCTTCAGCTTCCTCTTGTAAAGCGTCAGCTGGTCCATGAGGGCAGGGGACTGCACTCTGCGGCCCCGCATCGTCTTCAGCCGATCCAGGGATTCCCGGTCATCGATTTCCGTCAACAGGGAGATCTGCTGATTCGAGATACCCACCACGATCACGTGATCGAGGACATCGAGAATGACGATGCTGTTTTTGGGTCCGAGGTATCGGGTGGAGATGATCTTCACGAACTCGTCGGTCTCGACGCTGCCCCCCGTTCGGTTCATGAACTTCTTCAGGAAGTACATGGCCACGACCATCAGGCCCAGCACCAGGGCCAGGGCGGACAGCATTTTCAACATGGAAAGGATGAATTCCCAGGAGCTCATCATGTCCTCACTTCAGTTTGAGAATTCTCTCTGCCGGGGAAACGATATCGCTAAAACGGATGCCGAACTTTTCATTCACGACGACCACCTCACCCCTGGCGATCAACCGCTGATTCACATAGACGTCGACGGGCTCTCCGGCGGCCTTCGTCAGTTCGACGACGGACCCCTGACCCAGCTGGAGAAGCTCACCGATGAGCATCCGGCTCCGCCCCAGCTCCACGGTGAGGGTCAGCGGGATATCCATGATGAAATCGAGATCGAGTGCCGATCGTCCTGCACTGCCTTTCTTGATCTCCCCGAAATGAATCTCATCGACCTGGGTCTTCGGGTCCATGCCGCCCGGCTCGTCATGAAATTCAGCCGAGGCGTGTAGTCTCGGATCCGATTTTCCTTCGAGGCCCGCCTGCATGTTGTTTTTCTTCTCCTTGAAGTCACTCTGCTCCATCATGATGAACCTCTCTCCCCGACAGGGTGTCTGAAATCTGTACGGCGTTGTTTCCCCTGAAAACCCCGGGATATCCGTGGAACTTGAGTATGCCCTCCACGTGAATTTCGAGATTGTCCGTGCGGAAACGGTCCAGGAGGACCACGTCCCCCTTCTTGAGTCCCATCACATCCCTCATGCTGATCTCCGCCCTCCCCAGTTCCGCGACGAGCTCTATCCTGGAAGACATGAGACCGCCCCTGAATCTCTTGGTCCACTCCCGGTCGATCTCGAGATGGTCCCCCTGAAAACCCGACTGGAGTTTTTCGCGCACGGGCTCCAGGACGGCGTAGGGGATACAGAGGAACAGGGATCCCGTAGTACATTCCATCTCGACCTCGTAATGGACGACAATCACTACATCCGACGGCGTGACGATCTGGGCAAACTGCGGGTTGTACTCGGAGCGCTGGTAGGTCACTTTGACGTTCAGGATATCCTTGAGGGCCTTCTCGAGATCCCCGAGGGCGCCGAGGACAAACTTCCGGATGATTCTGTTTTCGATGGCCGTGAACTCTCTACCCTCCACCTTATAGGACGGGTCACCTGTCCCCCCGAAGAGAATGTCCACGAAGGTGAAGATGATCTTGGACTCCACGACGAAAAGGGCCGAACCCCTGAGGGGATCGACACGAAAGATGTTCAGGCTGGTGGGTACGGTATGCGTTTTTAAAAATTCACCGAACTTCGTCGACTCTATGGAAAGGACGCTGATCTGGACTCCTTCCCGCAGTAACGCGGCAAGTGTGAGCCGGAAGAGCCGGGCAAACCGCTCGGCCGTCATTTCCAGACCCGGCAGCCGGCTCTGGAATACCTTGTCCCGGTTGACCAGATCATAGGGGACTACGGCGTAGGGTTCCTTTGTGCCCCGCCCCGTCGTGTCGATTTCTCCGATCGATATGCCTTTCAGCAGGACATCGACTTCTTCCTGAGACAGAATGTTCGACATGCCCTTTCGCCCTGGGCCTTCCAGCCTTCTTTATTGAATCACGAAATCGGTGAAGTAGACTTGAAGGATCTTTCCCTTGGTCAAATAACTGTTTAACCGATAGGTGATCTCTTCCTTCAGACGCTGCTTTCCATCGGTCGTGGAAATGTCCTTGAGGGACTTAGACGACAGGATTCCGAGGACCGCGTCCCGGAGCTTGGGTTTTATCTCTTTGAGTTCCGCAACGACCTCCGCATCGGAGAGCTCCAGCTGCAGGACCACCTTCAGGTATCGCTCACCGCCGTTGTCTAGCAGGTTGACGATGAAGGCGTCCATCGGCCACACCACTGCGGCGCCCGCATTCTTCTGTGCCGCCGCCTTCTTCGCCGCCGACTGGTCCATATAGTATTTTCCTCCCAGGACACCCCCCGCCAGGAGAGTAATCACCAGGAATCCCACGACAACCCACTTCCGATAGGACCTCTTTTTCTTTCCCGTTTCCTCGACTGCGATTTCATCTTTTTGAGCGTAGCTATCCCTCACTTGCGCCATAGAAACCCCTTATCGGAATTGTTTACTCAGCAAAAAGTCAATTAAAACAAATACTTGATAATAAATATTTCGAGCCTTCGCGAACGCGCAAAGACATACCTTCTTTGAGCAATTTCCATACCAATCGGATGTGATTGAAATAGGGATGGGTACCCGGAGCCTGCCGTCTTGCAGGAAGAGAGGCGGCCGTACGGGCTTTAGCGGAAATGTTGAGGCCCTGCGGGATGCGGGCTTTCACCCGTCATCCCGCAGGGGTTTCATTTCAACCTGGGAGGTTATCCCCGCGGAGCGAAGCGCCGTGCGGGGTCTCAACTTGTCATAAATTTGACGTCATGTCCGGCGGCGACGGGGAGCCCCGCCGCCGTCATAACTTATTTGCTATCGCTTGACGGCCATGAGCGCATCCAGCATCGCGTCCGTCGTGGTGATGATCTTGGTGCAGGCCTGATAGGCCCTCTGCGCCGTGATCATGTTGACGAATTCCGTGCTGAGATCGGTGTTCGACTGCTCCAGAGAGTTTGAAATCAGACCACCCAAACCTGCCGTTGTGGGTGCATTGGTCACAGCCTGGCCGGAGAGCAGGGTTTCGCTAAAGAGATTGTTCCCTATTTTGTCCAGCTCCCAGGGGTTGGCAAAACTCGCGAGCATAACCTGGCCGAGGGCGACCGTCTGGGCATTGGTGAAGAAACCGCTCACGGTCCCGTCCTTTTCGATGGCGACACTGCGCAGGAACCCGGCGGGGTAGCCGTCCGCGTAGATGGTCCGGACCACGGAATTACTCGCATAGCCCGTCACAGCCTCCGATGTTACACCCGTGATATCCCAGGTCAGGACACCACCCGTCCCGATGTCGGCCCCGTTTGCAGGCGCCGCGAAGGTCAAGGCCACGTCGGCCGCAGGGGCTGTGAGAATCCCGTCGGCATCAAAGACAAGCTGTGTGGCCGATTGCGCCGTGGCAGTGACGCCGTCCAGATCAGCCACGAAATCCCACGTCCCGACAGCGGCGTTCTTGGTGAAGGTAATCGAAAGGCTGTGCTGGGCCCCCAGGCTGTCGTAAACCGTCAGGGCGGAGACAAAGGTCCCAGCGGTTGCGGTGTCGGCATTGAGGTTCATGCCCGTCTGGAACTCCGTTGTCGTGGTTGGTTCGGAATGGGCGTCCCGGACGTTGATGTCCCCGACAGCGTTCGGCGTGGCGCTGAAGTAATCGTATCCCTGAACGCGATATCCGTTGGTGTCGATGATGTAGCCGTCTTCATCAACCCGGAAGGCCCCCGCCCTCGTGTAGTACCTGGAATTCTCAGCGTCCTCCACGATGAACATTCCCTCGCCGTCGATGGCCATGTCAAGGGCGCTGCCCGTCGTTTCCAGGGCACCCTGAGTCCACTGCGTCGCGATATCAGCAATCATGACCCCCTGGCCGACCTGAGCGCTACCGGCACCGGTGCCGGTCGTCAGGTTCTGACTCAAAACGTTTGCAAAATACATCTGCCCGGCCTTGTACCCCATCGTTTGGGAGTTGGTCACGTTATTACCGATGACATCCAACTGCCTCGATGTGGCATTGAGTCCGGTAACCGCAATATACATTGCGCTACTCATTTTCTATAACCTCCCAGTGTATTTGATCTGTTAACTGCTTTCCGGTCTGACCACGGAGAGAACGTCCGAAACGGAGATCTCTCTTCCGCCAACGATCAGATACGGCGTATCCTCACGGTAGTTGACACCGGTGACGATACCGCGCGTGATCCCGGAGACGGAAATTGGATTCCCCGCTCTGTCCGCCGCCGTCACCTCAAAGGTGAAGTTCCCCGTGAGGCTTCCCGTGTTCGACCAGGTGACGGCATTCGTGCCGCTGCTCTGATTCTGAGATGTGATCGTATCAACGAGACCCCCCTGCTGATCATAGATCCTCACCCAGACGCGGTTGGCATCCTGCGTGAGATCATAGGACAATCCCACGGGCCCGCCGGCAGCCGTGAAGGCGTTACCCTTTAAGGTGATCTCCTTCCCGATCAGGCTGACGAGCTGGCTGTTATTCAGGGATGCCTGCCTCTGGCTGAGGGCCTTCAACTCGGTGTAGACGTTCTGCAGCTGCTCCAGGCTGGAGAACTGCGCCAGTTGCGCCGTGAATTCCGTCCCATCGAGGGGGTTCAGGGGGTTCTGATTCTTGAGCTGGGCGATGAGCATTTTCAGAAACTCCTCCTTGCCCATGATCTTGCTGGCGCTCGACGTGCTGCTTGTGCTGCCCGTCACACTCGTTGTGTCTGCGATCCACAGTCCTGCCATCTTCCTGTCCTTTCTCTCGTAATCCTTTTAGGCAAAAATGTTCACCAGTCTCGATTCATCGGTCTCCATGCTTCGCCGCACCTCACCGGAGTCCGCCTCCGTCCCCCGGGCATTCTGCCCGCCACTTTCGGCCTGCCTATGACCTTCCGCGGAGGAGCCACGCTCATGCAGCAGCCCCGCGAACTCATTGCCTGACCGGTCCTGCACGAGGACATCTACCCGGTCGACCTGGAGCCCCTGTTCGCTCAGGGCGTTCCTGAGCTGCGTGAGACTGGATTCGAGCACCTGCTTGACTTCATGATTGTCTGCCCGCATCAACATGCTGACCTTGTTGTCCCGGACCTGTATATCCATATCGATGGTGCCGAGCTGGGGTGGGTGAAGGGTGATAACCACCCGGCCGGACCCGCTGCGAAGAAGGTTGCTCGCACCGTCCACGACCTGGGGGATGATGAACTGCGGCCTCAGTGGTCCTGTGTTTTCCATCACCCGGCCGGTGGCAGATTCGGTCCGCGCCTGGAAGAGATTTGCGAACCGATCTTCCTGACGGTTCGCTCCATCGGTCGCAGATGCCTTACCCTCAGCGACGGGAGCTTTCGCGCTTTCTGCCTTGTCTTTGATATTCGTTGCATCGGATCGGGGCACTTCCGGTCGGCCTGCTTCGGTTTTTTTCTGCCCTCGAGATGCTCCCGTTTCACTAGCCTGTGTCTTGTCTGCGTTCAGAAACCCCTTTTCGGTTTTTCCCTTCTGCTGGGTGAATTCGGAAACACCGGCCAGAGATGACTTCGGCGACTTGATGCCCTGTGTGCGATTCAGCAGGGCCTCAGACGCATCGAGCTTATGTTCCGCCTGGTCCCCTTTGACGGCGACTTGGAGCTGACCCTTTCGAGACCGAAGGTTCTTAGCGTCAGCCGCTTCCCCCTTGAGCGTTTCGCTCACAGACGCCAGGGTCTGTGATTTTCCCCCGTCTTTCAGCGCCTCGGCACCCGCCTGGAGGACGGAGGCCTCCCCGCCCTTGAGTTTCTGAGCTCCCGCAAGGCCTTCGCGAAGCGCTCCCGACGTATCCGGTGATTTCGCCACTTTCCCGGCAACGACCTTCTTCTGAGACGCCGTCTTCGCTTCAGCTGCGGTTTCGGCCGGCATTTGACCTTCCAACCCGGATCGGTTCCTGATCTTACCAGCACCTTCCGCGCCTTTGGCTTTTTCCTGTACCTGCATCTTCATCTGAAGAAGTGCCGCATTTTTTTCGTTCTTCAGCGCCCCGTTGCCGCCCGTTTTTGCCACCGTCCCTGAAAGAATGTTCGCGAACGACGAGAGGTCTTCTGCGGCAGGACTTCCCTTCTTGCCGCGCGAGCCTTTCTGTGTCACGGCATTCTGCACTCCCTGAATGCCTTCCTTCAGAGCGGTCCCTCCCAGTTTTGATATAAAGGGTGTCACCATCGGGTTCATGGCATACCTCGATCGTTTTGACTTCAGGGAGGAGCAACGCGTGTGCCATCCCTTCGATATTAAAATTTATTAGTAATATTCGATAGATAGAAAATGACCGCTGGCCGATCAGCCCTGCAAAAGGCAAAAGTTGCCTATCGATTCGCGGAGGGGCCGTAAAAAAAATACCCGCCATCCAAGAGAAAAAAAGTGCAGACGGGCTGTTGCTTCTGGTCATTAGAACGGGCTTCTTCCTGCGAACAGACGGCATTTGTCGCAACCTTCGGTTACTCCCCGGCAAGGAATGGTTCGTCATGATTTAGCCCCCCGGCGGGATCGCCCCCGGTGACCTCCCTGACTTTTTATCAGGCTGTTCAAAAAGGGCCGGATGCAAGACGCCCGATGACCCGTGGATGGTGATTGGTGGTTGGTGATTAGCGTTTCTTGGAAATATTTATTTTTCTCACCACTCATCACTCCTCACTCACCACTATCCTTTAAACTGACCCCTATATTAGGGGCGTACGTTGAGCGACGAGGAGCAAGGGCAACGAGGCAGACGGTTATTTTTCAACAGCCTGTCTCGAAAAAAAGGGCCTTGCGATGTATCGCAAGGCCCGAAGGAGAAGGAGGTGTGATGAACAAGGTATCCTTAGTTCTGTTCTCCCTGTGGTTTCGACGACTGGGTGATCTCCCGCGTAATCTCGGCGGCTTTTTGAGGGCTGATGTGGCCCCAGACGGCCCCGGCTTTCTTGCTCTTCATGTTCATGATGATGCCGGCCGCGGTTTTCTTGTCCAGCTTTTCCAGCATGGGGCCCGCCTGTGCCGGCGGCGTCGACGCAAAAACACTGGCCAGGTCCCTGTATCGCTTGTCTTCAAAATCCTTCGAATGCTCCAGAAGACCCGTTAATTTCTCTTCGAGTCCTTTGAGTGTCTCTATCTTGAGCGACACCTCGTGCTTGAGGCTCAACAGTCTTTTTTCTTCCTCTTTCAGGGCCGCCTCCCGGATCATCAGTTGACGCTCTCTGTCCTGAAGCGAGGAAAGCAGCTTCCGCTCCTTGGCAAGAGGATCCGCCGTTGCGTCCTTCGCATCGGCACTGCCCGCAACGGCGGCGGGAGCCTCCGCCATCGCCCGGTCGGCATTCAAGAAAATGGAATTCGCGGATCCCGCCTGATGAAAGACACCCGCCAGTGCGAGTATCTTCACGGCAACAAATGCCACCAGGAGGATCTCAAGACCGATGATCCATTTCTTCACGTGACTCTTTTTTCCCATGACCGATGATCCCTATCTCGTCCATCTCTTTGAATTCCTTCAACCGTCGGTCAGACCGGTAGGCCTGAAACTTCTTTTCCCTGAGTGTTTCCATGACTTTTCTTTTTTTCATCGCTTCCACGAGGGCTCTGCGTTTCTGCTCGGTTTCCGCTGCGGCCCGGCGGACGACCGAATCCTGCTCCTGCTGTTTCCGCCCCAGTTCGTGAAGATAGGAAACGAAGTTTGAAACATCGGCGGCACTCAAATCGCCGCGCTGCTTCTCCAGAAACTGCAGCAGGACGGCCCCCCGCTGGCGGGTGATGTCTTCCAGTATCCCTTTTGCCTTCTCCAGGACCCGGACCTTCTCGGAAAACTCAAGCACCGCCTTTTCCTCGAGCATGGTCCGGTACTTCAAAAGGGTCTCCAGATTGAACCGAAACATGGGTGCCCCTCAGCTTGGGTCAATGCTCTTCCTTCAATACCCTGTGGCCGGACGCTTCGTCCGCCGCACAGGATCCCACCCGGGTCTTCACCGGCGTCTCCTCATCGAAGAGCGAAAAAAGAGCCCGCCTGCTTTCCTCGAAATTCACCCGCTCGCTGATATCCTGCCTGAGAAAAAGATTGACCCGGTCGATCATCCGGATGGCATAATCGATCTCGGGGTTGCTTCCCTCCACATAGGCGCCGATATTGATGAGATCCTCCGCATTTTTGTAAGTCGCCATGATGTTGATGATATCATTGGCTCTCTTTCGCTGTTCCTCATCGACAACGTCGATCATGACACGGCTGACACTGTCCAGAATGTCCACCGCCGGATAATGATTTTTCGACGCCAGCGCCCGGGAGAGCGACAGATGTCCATCGAGAATGGATCGGGCCGCGTCCGATATGGGTTCATTGAAATCATCCCCCTCGACCAGGACGTTGTAGAGACCCGTGATGCTGCCCTTCCCTTCCACGGCCCCGACACGTTCCAGGAGCTTCGGCATCAGGCTGAAAACGGAAGGCGTGTAACCCTTCGTCACCGGCGGTTCCCCCACCGACAGTCCCACTTCTCTCTGGGCCATGGCGAATCGCGTCAGGGAGTCGACCATCAGGAGGACGTCCTTTCCCTGATCTCTGAAATATTCGCCGATGGCCGTGGCCATGTAAGCGGCTCTCATCCGGATGAGGGGATGCCTGTCCGAGGTGGCCACAACGACAACCGATCGGGCCAGCCCCTCTTTGCTCAAATTTTTCTCGATGAACTCCCGGACCTCCCGCCCCCGTTCACCGATGAGAGCGATGACGTTCACATCGGCTCGCGTGTACCGCGCAATCATGCCGAGCAGAATGCTTTTCCCCACGCCGGAGCCTGAAAAGATCCCCATCTTCTGCCCCTTGCCGCAGGAAAGAACGGCATTGACGCATCGGATACCGAGATCCATGGCCTCTGAAATGCGTCCTCTCTTGAGAGGGTTGATCGGCTCCGCGTAAAGGGGGTATTCCTCCTCCCAGGACAGGGAGCCCCTGTCATCGATGGGATTTCCGATGCCGTCGAGGACCCGGCCGAGGAGAGCCTGACCGACTCTCACGACGGCCTTTTTCCCAAGCGAGATGATCCGGCACCCGGGTCCGATCCCCTTCATGTCATCCAGAGGCATGAGCAGCACCTTGCCTCTCCTGAAACCTACCACCTCGGCCCTTAGGGACTTGCTTCCTCCGTCGGAGTCAATATGACACATCTCCCCGACGAACGTGGCCGGCCCGTGACCCTCTACCATCAACCCGATGACCTCGGTCACCTTTCCATTCACCCGGATCGGGTCGAGCCGATCCAGGATCCGGTAATATCGCGTGAAGTCAAATTCCCCCGGATAGGTTTTCGAAGTGCCCTGGAGGTTATTCATCGTATCGCTACGTTCCTTCATCGTCGGCAGGATTCCCCTGCACAAAGGCCTTGCCGATTTCGCTCAGTTGCTCCTCAAGCCTTGCGTCCACTTCGCCGAAGGCGGTTTCAATGAGGGTTCCACCCCTTTTGATTCCCTCATCCCTGACGAAAACGGCGCTCCGGAGACCTTCGATCTCCTTCAGGGCATCGGGGTTGACGCCGACAAGGTATTCGTAATCTTTCGGACTCACGTGGATCCGGATCCCGTCCCGGTCGGTGAGGTGCCGGATGGCCGCCTTGAGCACACTGGCAACGACATTGCGGTTCGTCCTGGCTTCCTGGTGAATGACTTTGGCAGCGATCGAAAAGGCGAGGTCCAGAATCCTCACCTCCATCCTTTCGAGCGTCTCCCGCCGGATATACTCCAGTTCCAGGATGAGGGATACGGCCGTCTTGATGGCCTCTGAAAGTTCTCTCCGTTCTTTCGCGCTCCCGTCGGTGAAGCCTTGCTCATAGGCATCGGTTTGCGCGGATTTTATTTTTTTTTCCGTGTCCGCACGAAACTCATCCAGCCGGCTTCGTCCCTTGTGCAATCCGCGCGGCGGTGCCTGCTCAAGGGGAAAGTCACTCCGGACAAATTTGGGCGGGCCGGTGTCCGTGGATTTCAGCACCTCAACGCCGAGTTCAATGTTCCTTGATTTGATCACCCGCTTAGACAAACTGGTCCTCGTCTCTGCGTATGATGAGGATTCGACCTTCCCCCTCGAGCCTCTTCGCAATCTCGAGAATGATCTTCTGACTATTTTCGACGTCGGATAGCCTCGTCGGGGGCATCATTTCGATCTCCTCCCGGATCATATCGGCGCCGCGCTTGGACATGTTCCGGTACACCTTCCCACGCGCTTCTTCATTGATCACTTTCAGGGCGCGGGCAAGATCCTCACTGCTTAATTCCTTCAAGAGCTCCTGCATCCCTCGATCGTCAATTTGCAGGAGATCGTCAAAGGTGAACATCATGCTGCGGATCTCGGCCGCCAGGTCCGGGTCGGTGCCGTCAATAGCGTTTATGATGTTGTTTTCACTGTCGCGCTTCATGTTTTTCAGGATCTCCGCCATCCTGCGGATCCCGCCGATTTCCTTGTCTCCCGCTGAACCCGTCGTGATCTCCGTCTCGAGTGTCTTCGCGACATCTTCAATCACGTCCCTGGGGACACTTTTCAGATTGGCCATTCGCCGGACCACCTCGATCTGGGTTTCGGGCGTGAGTTGATCGAGCACATCGGCGGCTCGATCCGGCCTCAACTGGGCCAGGATGAGAGCAACGGTCTGTGGATGTTCCGTCCGTGTGAAATCCACGAGAAGCTTTGGGTCCATGTCCCGGAGCTTTTCAAAGGCGGGCATCTCATCGAGAGGGTCGTCATCAGTCTTCATGTCGTTCAGCATCCCGCCGGCATTTTCCGGACCCAAAGCCTTCATGACGATATTCCTCGCCTGGTTGACCCCGATGGAGAAGATCCCCCCTTTCTCCTTGACCAGATCACAGAACTCCCGGGATACCGCCTGAGCCTCCTTGGTGGAGATGCTCGTGATGTGACCCATGTGCTTGCCGATCCGGCGGACCTCGGCAGGCTTCATGTTCTTCATCACCTGGGTAGCGGTTTCCTCATCCAGCAGGAGGAGAAGTATGGCGGCCTTTTCTTCGTTGGTCATAACAATATAGGCTTTAGGCGTAGGGCTTAAGGCGTTGGGTTTGAGCTTCTATTTTTTAGATCTTATTTCTACCTCGTGCCTGATGCCTGATTCTCATAGGCTCACGGCGAAAAGCAAAAGGCATTTGGCTAGAGTTTATGTTTCTTAAATTCTTTTTTTACCTGTTGCCTGGTGCCCGATGCCTGACGCCTTTTTTATTTTATCCACATTCTCAGAAGCTCGGCGAACTTTCTCGCATCGGAACCGGCCATCTGCCTGACCACATCGGCTTCCGTGAGGCCCCTCGCCTCACCCGGGCCCAGCGAGGCGGGTGACGGCCTGCCCCCCACTTCCCTTGTGGCACCCGACGGATAGGCATGAACGGACACCCCCTGTTCCTGTCCTTTGGCGATAAGCATCTTGACCACCGGGCGGGCGACAAAAAAGACGACGAGGAGGATGACGGCCACAAGGACGACCTGCCGGATGATCGGCATGAAAACGACAAACTGGTCCACCCAGGACTTCTCGGTGAATCCCGCCGTGTCCGCATCGACCTTCTTGAAGGGAACATTCGTCACGATCACCTGATCGCCACGCTTCACATCGAAACCGGCGGCCTTCTTGACGAGATCGTCGAGAGAGGCCATTTCCTTGTCCGACCTCGCCTGATACTCTTCCACGCCCTTGTCGTTCTTCAGGTACAGGCCGTCGACCAGGACGGCAATGGAGAGTTTTTTGATATCGCCGACCGGCATCACCGTTTTGTTAACGGTTTTGCTGATCTCGTAGTTGATGGTCTCGTCGGATTTCTCGCGGCTCGACTGGTTCCTGGCAACTGCCGCACCGGGTTTGGTCGGCGGGATGACGGTGCTCTCGCCGCCGAAGGACGACGCCGGTGTCGTCGCCTTTTCGGTGGCACGCTGCATGCTGCGGACGACGGGCTCTTCGGAATCAAAAATCTCCTCGGTCTTTTCCATGACCCTGAAATCGAGGTCCGTATTGAGCCGCACCACGGCCTTCCCCTCACCGACGACTTTCTCGAGCATGGTCTGGATCCGTGAGGCGAGATCCTTTTCGATGTTCCGCTTGTAATCGATCTGGGCGTTTGACATCTTCGACAGCTCGGACGGATCCGTCACCTTCGAAAGCACCTTTCCGCTGCCATCGACAATCATGACGTCCTGGGGGTTCAGCCCCTCGATGCTGCTCGCCACGAGGTGAGCGATACCCTGAATCTGCGGTTCCTGAAGCGTCCTTCCGGACTTGAGCTTGAGAATAACAGAGGCCGTTGGTTTTTTCTGCTCTTCTGCAAATAGGGATTTTTTCGGAATGACGATGTGAACACGGCTCGACTGTATTTCATCGAGGCTGCTGATGGTCCTGGAGAGCTCGCCCTGGAGGGCCCGCTGGTAGTTGAGCTGCTGGACAAATTCCGTGACCCCCAGGTTCTTCGTGTCGAATATCTCAAACCCCACACCCCCGCCCTTCGGAAGCCCCGACGCGGCAAGATCGAGCCGCACCTCGGAAACCTTCTCGGAGGGAACGGAGATGATATCCCCGGCAGGGGAGAGCTTGTAAGGTATCTTTTTTTCGTTGAGCTTTGCGACAATGGTTCCCGCATCCTCGCTGGTCAGGTTGGAAAAAAGCACACGGTACTCCGCCTGGTTGGTCAGGAAAACCACGAGCCCGATGGAGAGCAGCGTCACGGCTACTGCCACAAGGATCGTCAGTTTTCGGGCGGGCGGCAGCGACCCAAATCCCTTCGTGATCTGCGACAGAAATTGAGATAGGGAATTCATATACTATTTTCGTCCTTCTTCACTGAACCTGCGTTATCTTCGGTCTGCGGAGCTCATGCCCGTTTCTGCGGCCCTCCCTCTCATCCGCGAGGCGGCCTTTCATCCCAACGGTGATCCTCAGACCTGCATCCTCATGATCTCCTGATAGGCATCGAGGATCTTGTTCCGAACCTGCATCATGGCCCTGAAGGAAATATCGGCCTTTTCCAGGGCGATCATGGCTTCGTGGAGACTCCCGGTCTTTCCCACCTCAAGGCTCCGGATCGCCTGGTCAGCCTCGATTTGAAGCCGGTTTACATCCTTCAGCGCATCCGTGAGGGCCTTTCCGAAAGACTCCTTCGACGTCGCCTGCTCACCAGCGGGCTTTCTTGTGGTCGATGCAGGGGCGATCCATTCGCCCCGAACAGCTGTGGGCTTCACGTTCAATCACCTCCCTAAAGGATTCGTTTCCGCCTTGAACCATTCCTGCTCCCTCCATGGCTTACTTTCCGATGTCCAGCGTCTTGAGGGCCATGTTCTTGGTGGCGTCAAAAGCTGTGACCGAGGCCTCATAGGCCCGGTTGGCCGTGATCATGTCGGCCATTTCGGAGACGACGTTGACGTTCGGGTAGGCCACGAAACCCTGCTCATTGGCGTGAGGATGATTCGGATCGTAGACCTGCCTGAGACCCTCCTGCTCTTCCACGACAGACTCCACCTGGACCTTTTTGAGGGCATCCCTCAGCTTGGACTCAAATCCTTCTTCCAGCGCCTCGGCCGTGAGCACGATCACCTTGCGCTTGTAGGGGCCGCCTTCGGGGGTCTTTGTGGTATTGACATTCGCCAGGTTGGATACCACGACGTCCATCTTGGCCCTCTGGGCTTCAAGTCCCGAACCGCAGATTTTAAATGATGTGAAAAAATCCATTATTTAGCCTCCTTGATGACACTGTTGAGACTCTTGAACTTTCTGACGAGAAGTTCCACCGCCGTGTTATACATGAGGTGATTCTCCGCCAGGTTCACCATTTCCTTGTCGAGTGACACTTTCTGGCCCGACGTGACCACGCTGAAATCTTTTCCCGAAACAGCCGCGGGCAGATGCTTTTCATCCGTTTTCGCCAGCGCAATCCTGGAAGCCGATGCCCTTTGGAGGGCCTTCTCGAAATCAAGATCCTTCGGTTCGTAGTTCGGCGTGTCGATATTGGCGACGTTGGAAGCAAGAACTTTATGCCTCTTGGCATGCAGATCGAGCATGTCGGACAGCAGATCGACGGTCTTTCCGAAAAGGGCTTTCATCCCGAACTCCCTCCAGGGGTCTACACTTAAAAACCCATGTTATTACAACTGGTTGGGAAACAATCTCCCCTTCCCCGCGGCTGCTGCCCGGAGACGATATGCCGCCGGGGCAGTCCGCCCTAATGAAACGTTGCAAGGCATGTGCCAATAAAAAGTTAAGGAAAAGGGGGGCTAGAGTGGGGAGGAATCGGTTTCTGCGACGTCGAGTTTGTACTCGTTGAGTTTGTTCCGCATGGTGCGGACGGAGATCCCCAGGAGCTGAGAAGCCCTCGTTTTGTTGCCGTTCACTTTCTTGAGCGTGTCGAAGATGAGGGTTTTTTCCATCTCCCGGAGTGTCGGGGTTTCGCCGAAACGGGACGTCCCTGAAAGCCTCTCCGATGTCTGTATGGCAGCCGGATCCCCCTCGGTCTCCTCCATGAAAAGATGGTCGGGGAGGATCTGATCGCCCTTACAGATGAGGACAGATCTTTCGATGACATTTTCCAATTCCCGGACATTACCGGGCCAGGGGTGCTGTTCGAGAACGGCCTTGCTCTCCTCGGCCAGCCGGGGCTTTTTCTTGCCGGCAAGCTCGCTGAACTTTTCGAGAAAATGTTCGGCCAGATAAAGAATGTCTCCCCTGCGTTCACGAAGGGGCGGTATCTTGACGGGGATCACATTGAGCCGGTAAAAGAGATCTTCCCGGAAGGTCTTATCGGCGATCCGCTTCTTCAAATCGGCATTGGTCGTCGCGATGATACGCACATCCACGGACACGGGGGCCTTCCCGCCGAGCCGGTCGATTTCTGATTCCTGGATCGCCCTGAGAAGCTTCGCCTGAAGCTGCATATCCATTTCGCTGATTTCATCGAGAAGCAGGCTCCCTCCGTCGGCGAGTTCAAACTTTCCGACACGCCTCTGCGCGGCACCCGTGAAGGCCCCTTTCTCATACCCGAACATCTCGCTTTCGAGAAGGTTGGTCGGGATGGCGGCACAGTTGACCGCCACGAAGGGTTTGTGCCGCCGGGGGCTCATCCGATGAATGAAGCGGGCGAGCAGTTCCTTGCCCGTGCCGCTGTCTCCCTGTATAAGAACACTGGAGCGGCTCTTGGCGACACTCTTCAGAAGCTCCAGAATGGACTGTATCTTCGCGTCCCGTGTGAGGATCTCTCTTTCCCCGACGGGGTGCGCGGAAGTCTCTTGCTCCGCAGAGGGATGGGTGCGCATGTCGAGGACGTTTTTCACGACCAGTTCCAGATCGTCCAGTGAAAAGGGCTTCATGATGAAGTCTGCGGCCCCTTCCTTCATCGCCTCCACGGCGGTATTGACGGTTCCGTACGCCGTAATGACGATGACAGGCATATCAGGGGAGGCGGCCTTGACATTTTTCAGTACATCGATACCGTTCATTTTGGGCATGCGGATGTCGGTGATCACCATCTCGAAGCCGCCTTTTTTAAACTTCCCCAGGGCATCCATGCCGTCGTTGGCTGTCTCCACGGCGTGACCGCAGCTGACTAGGGACTCCGAGAGGGCCATCCGCATGGAGGGATCGTCATCGACCACTAAAATGGGCTTTCTTTTCATCGCGGGCGATCAGACTTTCATCAGCGCTTTCTTCTTCCGGCGTTCGGAACCGACCTCTGCGTGGCGTTTCGTCCGCAGCACCTTGACAGCGAGGGGGAGCAGGATACTGAAAAGGGTCCCCCCGTCCTCACGGGACTCCACGTCAATGAACCCCCCGTGCATATCGATGATGCTGTGCACGATGGCCAGCCCGAGCCCTGATCCCTTTTCTTTCGTGCTGAAGAAGGGATCGAAGATCTTCACGAGGTGCTCGGCGGGGATGCCGCCACCGGTATCGGAAAACCGGACTTCAACGAGGGGCTCCACGGCGGGACGGTTTTCAGCGGCCCCGATCATCCTCGTTTCAATCTCGAGCGCGCCGCCGCCGGGCATGGCCTGGAAAGCGTTAAGGATGACATTCAGAAAAACCTGCTTCAACATCTCCGCATCCCCCTGAACGCGGGCCGTCCCCCGGGCATACTTCACGGACAGAGACACACCCTCCTGGGCAACGATCTCCTCACAGAAAGAGATGACCTCCTCAAGAACGAGGTGCAGATCCACTTCCTTCATCAGGGGTTCTCTTTTTTTTGTGAAGTGCAGGAGGTTGGAGATTTTGTTGTCCACATTTCTCACGGCAGCGATAATCTGGGAAGCCCTCTCGTGACTTCTGCGATCTTTGAGATCCTTCATCAAGAGGGAGGCGAAGAGTTCAATCGAACCCAGGGGATTTCTGATCTCGTGGGCGACATTGGCCGCCAGTTCCCCCATGGCGGTGAGCTTCTCCGTGCGTTTGGCCATCTCCTCGAGCTTTTCAATGGCCGTGATGTCCCTCAGAATATAGACGGACCCGATGATTTCACCGCCTGCCGTTTTGACGTCCGAATCCAGGACCTCGATGGTCCTGCCGCGGATCCGCATTTTCCGCCCCGGGTCGCCGATCACGGTCCTCCGCCGCTCGGGCCTTGCGGTTCTCGACGGCATCCCCTGAAGCACCGCGCCGACGGGCTTCCCCGCCATCTCCTGTTGTGTCACGCCGTAGAAAAGCTCCGCGCAGGGATTCATCATGGTGATCTTGTCATCCCGGTCTGTGACAAGCACACCCGTCGTCAGGCTCTCCAGGATACTCTGCAGGTAGTTTTTGACCCGTTCCTTTTCCTCGACGGCCTTTTCGAGCCGGATATTCTTGTCCTCGAGCTCGCGGTTGATGCCTTCAAATTTCAGCTCCAGACTGGCAAAAGCCTCCTGGAGTTTCCGGGTCACCAGATTGAAATCCTCGAAGGACCTCTTCAGTGTAACAACTTTCTCCAATCGAGCGTTCCCCGTTCTTTGGCTACGGCCGTCGCGCATATTTACTGTATTTTCCAATCCACTGGTGATCCTGAACGGAATAGTCGGCCAGCCCGGTCCAGAAAGCCTCCCCGCCCTTGAGCTTCAACTCGGAAAAAACTCTGTTCGCCGACGGCTCGTCGTCCAAAGCAAGATACCCTTTCCCCATCTGGTACAGGGTCCACAGACTCTGCTTCCCATCGGGATCCATCTCCAGCGATTTACGGTACGCCGAGACGGCCTGGGAGTAATTTCTCTCCCCCATGAGACAGTCCCCCAGACCCGTGTAGGATTCCGAGGCCACCTCGACGGGATATCTCTCACGATCTCCGTGATAATACTTGATGGCCGACTGGTAGCAACCGATGGCCGCCACGCGGGCCTTCGCATCCTTCAGGGCGTGGCCGTAGTTCCGGTAGAACACGGCGGGATCCTCCAGGACCTGTCCCGACTTCACCACTTCCTCATAGAGGGGGACAGCCTTTTCGGCCAGACTTTTTCGGGCATAGACGTCGGCAAGAAGTCTTCGCGCCCTGATCTGCTCCCTCTGCTCGACGCCGGGAAATTCCTTAAACATCGAATGGATCATCGCCTCGGCCGCATCGTACCGACCTTCGTGATACTGAATCTCGGCCAGGGAAATTAAAATGCTCGCCTGCAGTTTCTTTTCCGATCGTTTCATCAGATCGTTGAAAAACGGCACCGATTGAGCATAGAGACCGACCCGCTTGAGACTCTCGGCCATCTTGAAGCCCGTTCTGGAATCGTAACCCTTCGGGATGCCGTTCGCGTAGACACGGAAGTAGATGTCGGAAACAGCCAGATAGTCCCCCCGGACATAGTAACGGTCGACCAGGATTTCTGCGTTCTTCCGGAGATTCTCAATCGTCGCCGGCTTGAACTTCCCCTTCGGGAACTGCCGCATGATAGCGTCGAACGTATCGAAGGCCTCCTTGTGCCTGCCCTGCTGGGCCAGGGCGTAGCCTTTCTGAAAGAGCAGCGCCTCTTCCACGTCGGGCTGCGGTGATTTCCCGAGCAGTTCGTCGTACGTACTGACGGGATCCCTCACGTTTTCCGCACCCAGCATGGCCACCGGGAATTTGAGGTCCGGCTTCTTGACGGCGATATTGGCCATGATCATGGCGCACTCCTGCGCCTCCTTGCTTCCGGGGTATTTCTCAATCAGCATGCTGTAAATCTTGAGTGCCGCCGGGTGCTGTTCCATTTCCGTCAGGCAGCGCCCGATCATGTAGAGGACTTCCTTTTGAAAGGGGTCATCGGGATAGAGATTGATATAGCGAAAGTAAGTGTCTGCCGCGTCGCTGTATTGATGGTTTCGAAAGAAATGCAGCCCCAGATGGATCAGGACGTCTTTCGGCAGATCGCTTCGATCGGGAAATTGCCTGAGACCGTCGCGGAACCAGATCTCGGCCTGGTCCATGTCCTTGATCTGGCTGTAACAATCGCCGATCCAGAAGTAGGAGTGCTTGGCATATTCCCCGTTGGGATTCTTTCGGAGGTATTCCTTGAAACGCTCGATGGCCTGAGGGTACTTGCCGAGTCTGTAAAGGGTGACCCCCATGGCAAAAGTCGCTTCCGGGACGTGAGGAGAGTCCGGGTACTTCATGTAAAGATTTTCAAATTCCCTGTAAGCTTCCGAGTGCCTGTTGAGGACGAGATAAGAGCGGGCCAGCCTCAGGTACGCATCGGCATTGCTGTCCTTGTGCTGCGGATAGGTCGACAGGAGCTTCTCATAGTTTTCGATTGCCTTTTCAAGGGCAACACTGCTTCCCTTTTCACCCTGGAAGTAGTAGGCATCCGCCAGGCCGCGAAGAACGGCTTCTCGGCTGCTCTCGTACACCTGGCCCTTTCGAATCATCTCTTCGAATTTTTTTGCCGCGTCCTCATATCTCCCGGCCTTCAGATCGCTTTCCGCACTTTCGTAGGGCGAAAGGGGTGTTTTCGGCTCCACGACTTCCCGCCGGTCTTCCTTCTCCGGTGGGACCGCAAGCGGTATCGCTCCCACTTTTTCCTGCCCCGTTGTCTCTTGAGGCTCGGCCGTCGGTGCGCTATTCAGTTCAGCCGGCAAGGTCACCTCCGGTTCGGCCAGGGGAGGCGTCGCCTTCTGTGTTTTGACATCCTCCTTCGCCTTTGGCTCTTCGCTGCGCGCCTTCGCGGTCAAACTGGGTGGCGCGCCCAGGACCTCGGATCGCTGGACCCTGCGGAGCTGGTACTCTTTCACCACGCCGCGCTTCTTGAGCAGTTCCGCGTCCCGCTGGGCCTCCCTGGGTGTTGGGTACTGTCCCATACAGACACGATACCAGACCTTCCCTGACACCAGGGCCTTGACATAGAAGGCCTCGAATCCTTTACCACGCAGGGCCTTCACTTTGACCTGCGCCTCCTGGACCGTCGAGAAGGCGGCAACCTGAAAACTGTAGAAGAGACTGCCGGCCTTTGCGGCCGCGCAGGGGGGGGCGGCGGCGCAGATTAAAAAGAGACCTGCACAAAGACCTATCAAAAATCTCCTCATCCTCTCTTTACCTATTCTCTCCCCCCGAAAAAAACCTTTGAATTTCACTTCCCGGGGATATTTACATCCCCTCGGGAAAATGAAAGCAATTTACATACCAGACAGGCCCTGGAAACCCGCCGGTCGGAGAGCAGCGTTTATCGCCAATAGTTCAAAGAATCCCAACACATAACATCGGTTCGGGCGCGTGAAAAAGAAATCCCCGGCCGGTGTCACCGTTGCCGGGGATTTCTCAAAGAAGCCTTTTCCCTGCCGAAGCACTCCGCGGACTGGAATCAAGCCGGCCCCATCCCGCAGGCTGTGAGATCACGAACCGATACTGTACCTCTTTAGTTTCTCCACGAGGGTCGTCCTGTTCAGATCGAGCAGTTTTGCCGCCCTGTTCTTCACGCCCCCTGTTTTTTCAAGGGCCTTCAGAAGGAGATCTTTCTCGAAATCCTCCACCATCTCATTGAAGCTCACACCTTCCTCCGGGATGATGATGGAACTCACCTGGTCATCCAGCTTGGACTCTTCGCTCAGGACCTTGGGCGGCATATCAGCTATGTCGATGAGCCCGTCCTCTTTCATGACGACGAGCATCTCGATGAGGTTTTCCAGTTCCCGGACATTCCCGGGCCAGTGATACCTCATCATGTACTGCATGGCCTCCTGGGAGAACCCCTTCACATTCCTTTTCTTCAGTTTGTTGAACTTCCGCGTGAAGTGATTGATGAGGACGGGTATATCCATTTTCCGTTCGCGAAGCGGTGGAATGTAGATGGGGATCACGTTGATCCGGTAGAAGAGATCCTCGCGGAACCGCTTTTCCTGAACGGCTTTCTCGAGGTCCTGATTGGTCGCGGCAATGATGCGCACGTCCACGCTCAGGGTCTTGACGCCCCCGATGCGCTCGAACTGCTTTTCCTGGATGACCCGGAGAACCTTGACCTGCAGCGCCGGGCTCATGTCCCCGATCTCGTCAAGGAAGATGGTTCCGCCATGGGCAAGCTCGAAACGCCCCACCCTGCTCTTGATGGCGCCTGTAAAGGCGCCTTTCTCGTGACCGAAAAGCTCACTCTCCAGAAGTTCCTCCGGGATGGCGCCGCAGTTGACGGGCACGAGGGGGTAGCTGTTCCTGTCGCTGTTGAAATGGATCGCCCTTGCCACGAGCTCCTTGCCCGTCCCGGACTCGCCGTAGATGATCACGGTGCTGTCCGTGCCCGCGACTTTTTCGATCCGCTCAAAAACCTTCCTCATGCTGTCGCTGTAGCCGATAATCTTGCCGAAGTCGTATTTGCGCTTGAGCTGACCCTTCAGGGAGATGTTTTCTTCCTTCAGCTTGGCGAAACTGAGCGCCCGTTCGAGGGTCAGCTTGACGAAATCATCCTTCAGCGGCTTGGTGATATAGTCGAAGGCGCCGAGCCGCATGGCCTCTACGGCCGAATGGACGGTTCCGTATCCGGTGATGATGATGACAATGCTTTCGGGCATCACCTCTTTGACAAAGGCAAGGACCTCCAGGCCGTCGGCATTGGGCATCTTCAAGTCCGTGACGACCAGATCGTATTTGTCTTCCAGGAAGATATCCATGGCCTGTTTGCCGTCACTGACGGCCTTCACTTCGTAGCCATAGCTCTTGAGCATATCGGCGAGATTTTTCCGGCTCAGGTCATTGTCTTCTGCAATCAGCACCTTGACACGTTTCATAAGTCCCTTTTCTTCGGTGATCACCCGGATGAAGTCTTGAAATGGAGAAAAAAGCGTCAAAAAACAAGACGGATGTTAACAAAAAAATTACAATAGTCAACCATAAATATGCATCGAAAATCCTTACCCCTTTTTGCCGAAACCCCCGGCACAGGATCCGCTGCCGCCTGAAACGAAAATGCCTAAAGTTTTCGGAAAGGCATTCCGATTGAAAGAATGACGTATTTAGCGCCAGGAGCAGCGAATGAGCATTTCATCCTATCAGGTTGACAACGTTCTCAAGGCCTACAACAAACAGAGTAAGGTCAAGGCCCAAAACCATGCTGTGACGGATGTTCAGGAGGCCGGGAAGCAGACCGATACGGTCTCTTTGACCAAGGAAAAGAACAAACCGGAGGTCTTCGACAAGATCTCCTACAGTTTGCTGGATATTCTTTTAAAGACGAACAAGTCGAAATAAATCACTTTTCTACCGGAAATACCCCGGTCCTCCCCGAATGGAGTGGCAAATACGGGGATTTCTATGCCTGCGTGCCGCGGCTCAGAGAAGGCTTCGACGGGGCGGGCGGCTCAAGGGGTGACGGCGGATCGGATTCATGATCGAAACCTTCAAAGAGAAGAAGAACATCCTCGTCGTCGATGATGAGCCCGGTGTTCGAAATCTGATCGTCGACGCCCTGAAACAATCAGGGGATTTCGGCATCCAGGAGGCCTGCGACGGCGCGGAAGCCCTCAAAGCGCTGAAGTCCGACCTCTACGACCTGGTCATCAGCGATGTTCAGATGCCCAACATGACGGGCATGGAACTCCTGTCCAAGATCCGTGAGATCAACCCCAACATCTACGTGATCATGATCACGGGTTTTCCCTCCATCGGCCTTTCCGTTTCGGCGATGCAGACGGGTGCCGTGGACTTCCTGTCAAAGCCCTTCAACATCGATGATCTCCTCTACAAGGTGCAGATCTACCTACGGGAGAAGACCATCCTCTCGGAGGAGAAGCTACGTCACCGGGCCGAGTCCCTCCGGCTGAGCGACAGGATTCGGGACATTTCGAAGAGAAGCTACATCTATGACGCCATCGAAGACACGGCTGGCAACAACGACCACATCTTTCAGGGCATGGTGGATCTGGCCCTGAAGATCGCCGATGGGGAGAAATGCTCCCTTTTGCTCTACGACGAGGAAAGCGGGGAGTTCCACCCCAAGATCATTCGCGACAGTCTTCTGGGATCCGTCGACGAGCAGACCTCACCCATGCTCCTGAGCCTGTACCGGCAGGTTATCGAAAGGAAGGAGCCGCTCCTCTTTCAACCCATCCACGCAGGGGGATCTTGCATGATGTGCGTTCCCCTGATGATCCGCGGCAAGATCTTCGGCATCCTCTCCCTGACGAAAAAGAAAAACATGGTGATCTTCTCGGAGAAGGATCTTCATTACATCCTGAGTCTCACGCGGAGGGCCTCTCTCAACCTGGAGAACCGGATCCTTTACGAGAGCCTCTACGACAACATCACAGACACCTTCAAAGCTCTTGTCGGGTCCATCCAGGTCCGCGACCACTATACGGAACTGCACTCCGCCCATGTCACGAATTTCGCCCTCCGGACGGCCGAAGCGATGAAATGCGCCGCCCCGGACATCGAATCCCTGAAAATCGCCGCGATGCTCCACGATATCGGGAAGATCGCGATTCCCGATGCCATCCTTCTTAAGCCGGCCCCACTGACGGAGGAAGAATACGAAGTAATCAAGAATCACTGTCAGATCGGTGACAACATCCTCGCCCCGATTCTCCTCTTCGAGGCCGAGAGGAAAATCATCCGGCATCACCACGAGCGATGGGATGGGAAGGGTTATCCCGACGGGCTTTCGGAAGAAGAGATCCCCTTCTTCTCGCGGCTCCTTGCCGTTGCCGATGCCTTCGATGCCATGACAACCGACCGGCCCTACCGGAAGGCAATGACCCAGGAGAAAGCCATTGAAGAAATCAGAAAAAATGAGGGCCGCCAGTTCGACCCGAAACTGATCAAGCCCTTCGTCGACAGTCTCTGAGTCCGTCCGATATCCCCGCTTTTCCGTAAAACCCCGCTCAGACGCAAACGATCGTTCTCATCCTGGCTCTCTTTCCCGTCTCAGATCCCAGAGTTTCCCGGCAAGGGATTCGATGTGACTTCGGTTTTCGAGCTTCATCCGCCAGGGTCGGGGTACGGCGTCGATGCCGAGGTACGCGCCGGACACGGCGCACGCCATGGCACCCAGGGTGTCGCGGTCGCCGCCGTTCAGGACGGCGCAGTAAAGGCACTCTTCGAAGGACCCCGGGGAATGAAGGAAAGCATAGATGGCAAAAGGCATGGACTCCTGGACAGCGACACCCTGCCCCAGCAGAAGTGCCGCTTCTTCCGGTGGTGCGCTCTTTCGAACCAGCATCCCGAGAAGGATCATCTTTTGCCGGATCTCGTCCGTACGCGAAAACACAGTGAGATCATCCATGAAAGGATCCGGGGTAAAATCCTCCTTCGGATCCAGGGAAACGGCAAGAGCGACGGCCCGGGCCTGCACGGCGGCACCGTCCATGCCGACGGCGTGGGCATGGGTGACCTCTGCCGAAAGACATGCCTTTTCGCGTAAGTCGGGACTTCCGGCAAAGAAAAGCCCCAACGGGGCAATCCGCATGGCGGCGCCGTTTCCGAAGGATCCTTCGCCGAACAGCCGTCGAGCGGCCTCCCGGTATGGCATCCCCGTTTTTTTTACGGCGGCAAAGACGGCTGGGGGTCCTGAAGCATATCCCCGCCACGGCTCTTTATCGTAATTTTGCCGGAAGGTCTCGCCGAGATGGTGCTGATCGATATCGCTTCTGTCAACCAGCGATTCCGCCAGACCCAGGGCCATGGCCGTATCATCTGTGTAAAACAGCCGGTCCCGCCGATGGATCGCCTCCTCGAGCACATTTCTCTCAGGATTCATGAAGGCAATTTCACCAATGGCATCGCCCACGGCGCTTCCGACCATGCCGCCGAGAAACCTCCCCCTGTCTGGCTGTCCATGAACACGCATCTGCTGCTTTTCCCTTATTCCTGCAACGTACGCCCGAGTGATTAGCGGTGAGATTGGGCTATAAGCACGAGTTGTGGGTTGTGAGTTGTGAGAGAAAAATAAAAAGACCAAATGGACGAGATAGACCAAATAGACTAGACTGACCCGGAACCCTTCACCCTTCACCCTTCACCCTTAAATCATTACCCGGCTCTGCAAGCTTCACGGCCGTTCCAAAAAACCGGATCTTGTTGGCCTGCCGCCTCGAGGCGCCTTCCTCGCCGGCGTGGGCGGCCCGTTTCAACTCCACAATGGCATCGGCACCCATGAGACTGGCCCGGTGCATGAGAAGGACAAGGGTTTTCTTTTCGGCGGCGCTGAAATAGCCGCTGTAGGCCTCTCCCTCGGCGCTGACGGGACCGAGGACCCTCTCGATGATCCTCCCCGGCACCTCGGCCGTTGTGACGACAGTGACCTTCTCTCTCATTTCTTCCAGGGCCTTGTTGATGGTCTCAACGGCCTCACGTTTCTGCGTTCGCCCCCTCACTGCCCGGAAGACCAGAAAAAAGACGATCAGGAAGGGAGCCGCGACGATGAGCAGGTTCAAGGCATGTTTCAGTACGAGGTTGATGTCCATACGATTAATGCGCCTCGTCCCAGTTGTTGCCCCATGTGATGCCGACCCGCAGGGGCACTCTGAGTTTGATGACCTCCTCCATTTCCCTCCGGATGAGGGGCACGGCCGCCTCCTTCTCGTCGAGGGGGACCTCGAAGACCAGTTCATCGTGGACCTGCATGATCATGGCGGACTTCATTTTTTTCTTCTCCAGGAGCCGGGCGAGATTTACCATGGCGATCTTGATGAGATCCGCCGCTGTACCCTGGATGGGCGTGTTGACCGCCGTTCTCTCGGCGAACTGCCGGACGGCGATGTTGGCACTTCGGATCTCCGGGAGGTTGCGCCTCCGGTTGAGCAGGGTCGTGACGAACCCTTCTTTCCTGGCCTGTTCGAGAACGGCATCCAGGTAGATCCTCACGCCACGAAACTTTTCGAAATATTCATCGATAAATTGTTTCGCCTGCGTCTGAGGGATCCCGAGCTCCCTGGAAAGGCCGAAAGGGCTCATACCGTAAAGGATCCCGAAGTTGATGACCTTGGCCTGTCGCCGCATCTCGGCCGTCACCATCTCGGGGAATACGCCGAAGACCGTCGCCGCCGTCCTCGTGTGGACGTCGTCACCGGACTCGAAGATGTCGAGAAGGGCCTCGTCCCCCGAGAGGTGTGCAAGAACCCGGAGCTCAATCTGCGAGTAGTCCGCCGAAACGATGAGAGAACCCCGGGGGGCGACAAAAGCCTGCCGGATGCGTCGGCCCTCCAAAGTCCGGATGGGGATATTCTGGAGGTTGGGGTCGCTGCTCGAGAGCCTCCCCGTGGCGGTCACCGTCTGGTTGTAGGAGGTGTGTATCCTCCCCGTCTCGGGATCGATCATCGAAGGCAACGCGTCGACATAGGTCGATTTGAGCTTTGCAAGGCTCCGGTAGCCGATGATTTCGGCCGGGAGTTCATAGTTCCGGGCCAGGGCGGTGAGCACCTCCATGTCGGTGGAGTAGCCCTCCTTGGTCCTTCTTCCCCGCGGAAGCCCGAGCTTCTCAAAGAGAATGACCTGGAGCTGCTTGGGGGAGTTGATGTTGAACTTCTCGCCGGCAAGACTGTAGATGCGCTCTTCCGATGAAGAGAGAATCGATTCGAACTGAAGGGACATCTCCCTGAGGAACTTGACGTCTACGAGGACCCCTCTGCTTTCCATCGCGGCGAGGACTTCCAACAGGGGCATCTCCACCTCGTAAAAAAGATCGCGAAACCCTTCTGCCCGGATTTTCGCATCGAGGACCGTCGCAAGCCGGCAAACGGCATCAGCCCTCCGGCAGGCATAATCGGCGAGCTTTTCGGTTGGGACGTCCCCCGGGCGAGCCGCCTTCGACCCCCCGCCGATGAGTTCCTTCAGGGACAGGACCTCCTGTTGCAGGAACTCCCGGGTGACATCGGGCAGATCGTGGCTCTTCTTGATGGGGTTGAGAATGTAGGAGGCGACCATCGTGTCGAGGGTAAGACCTCTGAGGGCGATCCCCTCCCTGACAAGCACGAGAATGACCGTTTTGAGGTCATGGCCGAATTTCCTGATGCGCCGGTCGGAAAGGACAGGCGAAAGCCGGCTCAGAACTTTCTTTTTTTCGAGGAACGTTTCACGCATCCCATCCTTCAGGGGAATGTAGCAGGCTTCACCGGGCTCCAAGCAGAAGGTAAGACCCGCGATCCGGGCCGTTGCGGTGGAATCGGATGTGGACTCCGCCCCGAGAGTAAACGATCCGGCCTCCTCGAGTCGTTTCAGGAAGGCGCTGAAAACTTCCTCGGTCGTCACGAGGACGTATCGGCCTTTGAGCACTTTCTGCCCCGCCCCGAGGTCCTGGAGGAGGGTTGAGAATTCCAGTTCCGTAAAAATCCGCCTGAGCTTTTCCCTGTCGGGTTCCCGGAGCCGGGCCTTTTCGAGGGTGAATTCGATCTCGGCGTCGGTCTTGACGGTTGCCAGTTCCTTGCTCAATCTGGCGAGATCGGCATTTTCCTTGAGAGCTTTTTTGATCTTCTCGTTCCGGACCTTATCCGCGCTGGCCAGAACCGCCTCGACACTGCCGTATTCCTGGATCAGCTTCGATGCCGTCTTCTCCCCCACACCGGGGACACCGGGAATGTTGTCCGAGGGATCGCCCATGAGTCCCATGACATCCACGACCCGGTCGGGACCGACACCGAATTTTTCCTTCACGCCTTCCACGTCGAAGGTTTTATCCTTCATCGTGTCGATCATAGTCACGCTCTCGGACACCAGCTGCAGAAGGTCCTTGTCCCCAGAGACGATGACCACCCTGAATCCCTTCTTCTCATAGGTCTTCACCAGGGTGCCGATGATATCATCGGCCTCGATACCCTCCTTCTCGAGGATGGGCATGGCATAGGCCCCGATGAGTTCCTTGATGATGGGGATCTGCGGCTGGAGGGCGTCAGGCATGGCCGGCCGGTTGGCCTTGTACTTCTCGTAGGCCTCCGAGCGAAAGGTGGGGCCTTTCGAATCGAAGACGACGGCAATATACTCCGGAGCCATATCGCGGCAGAGCTTCATCAGCATGTTGTTGAAACCATAGACAGCGTTGGTGGGAAATCCCTTGGACGTGGAAAGACCCTGGATGGCGAAAAAAGCCCTGTAGGTGTAATTGCTCCCGTCCACCAGGTAGAGCGTGGGTTGCGCAGCTTTTGTCATGTTTAGTCCATTGCGGCCTTAGTAATACGGGTCGGTCGGAGGCTGGTCAAAAATGCCCAGATGCAAGGCGTCCGTGACGCGTGAATAGTAATCAGTAATTAGTGGTTGGCATTTCTTGAAAAATATTTTTTCTTTTCACTCACCACTATATTAGGGGCGTACGTTGAGCGACGAGGAGCAAGGGCAACGAAGCAGATGGGTATTTTTCACAAGCCTTTCACAGCTCAAAGACGGCGTTGATCTTAAAGGTCCTCTTCGCCGGCATGCTGATGATATCGCTTACGCCCGTTTTGGATCTGATTTCCCCCAGTGCTTCCTCAAGCGCTTCGGGGCTCTCGGCGATGAAGGTGAACCAGACGTTGTAATCGTGATTTCGCCGGTAGTTATGTGTGACACCGCTGTAACTGTTCACGACAGCCACGAAATCCCGGATGCTCTCCTCCGGAACACGGGCCGCACAGAGGGTGCTCGCAAATCCAAGCTTCTTAGGGTCGAAAACGGCACCGATTCTGCGGATGACCCCGTCGGCCTTCAGGCGCCGAATGCGCTCGAGCACCTCCCCCTCCCCCAGGCCGAGTTTCCCACCGATGACCCTGAAGGGCTCCGCGCAGACAGGGAATTCCCGCTGAATCAGGTTCAAAATCTTGCGATCAACGTCATCCATCATAGTCATGGCTCATGGCGAAAGGCTAAGGGCTGATGGCTTAGCGCCTTCGGCCCGATCTCACCACTCCCCATTGATCACTCAGGCCATACGGCCTGCTCTAATTTTGACCGGGGCGCCTACCACACAAGTGGGGCGAACTGCAATTAACCCCTTCCTTACCGGGATGCGACTTCAGTTGCTTCAATTTTGAGTGTTGAGTTTTGAGTTTAATAATTCATACTTCAAAACTTGTATATTAAATCTCTATCACAAGACTGAAACTCATAACTTACAACTGCCTTTTGGGGTTGTAAACGCAGAATGGCTCTTCCGCCAGATAATCCCCCGTGATTTCGTAGGCCCGAGCGCGGCATCCGCCGCATACCTTGATAAACTCGCATTGCCCGCACTTCCCCCTGTATCGGGAGAGGTCACGGAGATCATTGAAGACCGTTGAGTCTTCCCAGATTTTCCCGAAGCTCTCTTCGCAGACCTGGCCGCAATCGAGATCGAGATACCCGCAGGGCTGCACGCGCCCCCGGTGTGAGACGAAGCAGAAGGACGTTCCTCCGAGACAGCCCCGTGTCATGGCGTGCAAGGGATGCCCGCCTTCGCCCCGACGCTTTCCCTCATCCTTCTTTCTCTGGTGCAGGATGCGAAAATAGTGCGGTGCGCAGGTTGCCTTGAGCTGAATGCCGCAGCGCTGATCCTCCTCATAGAACCAGTTCAGCGTCTTCTCGTAATCCTCGGGGGAGATCTCCTGATGGGCAAGCTCCTTTCCCCGGCCCGTGGGCACAAGCAGGAAGATGTGATGTGCCGCGGCACCGATCTTCACGGCCAGATCGAGGATCCCTGGCGTCTGCGAGAGGTTGGCGCGGGTGATGGTCGTATTGATCTGAAATTCCATGCCCTCCCTTTTCATGGATTCGATCCCGGAGAGGGCCCCCTCGAAGGCCCCGGGGACACCCCGCAGGGCGTCGTGACTCTTCGCATCGAGGCCGTCGATCGAGATACTGACCCGCTTGATCCCCGCCCCTTTGAGCTTTCGCACTACTTCGTCGGTCACAAGCGTACCGTTCGTCGCCATGACCATTCGGAGTCCCTTGCCTGTCCCGTAGGATGCGATGGTATAGATATCCTTCCGGAGAAGGGGCTCGCCCCCGGTGAGGATGATGACGGGGTTGCCGAGGGATGCGAACTCGTCGATGAGTTTCAGGCACTCGCCCGTTGAAAGCTCCCCCGTATAAGGGCCGGAGACCGAGGAAGCCCGGCAGTGGATGCAGGCGAGATTGCAGCTTCTGGTCACCTCCCAGGCCACCATCCGTAGCGTCGAGGGAAGGAGCCTGCCGTCACCCTGGGGGCTGCCCAAACCCGGATGCCCCTGTTTCTGCTTTTCTTCCGGTTTCATTCAATATTAAATCGGGAATGTTGGAATACCGGAATATTGGAATGATGGGTAGGAAAAATTTTTTTTGATACCCAATATTCCCTTTTTCCATTACCCCATTATTCCATTCCTTTCATTTCTGCATCGCCTTTGCCGCATCCCGGGCGAAATAGGTCAGAATGATGTCCGCACCGGCCCGCTTGATGGCCGTGAGCACCTCCATCATGGCACGCTCCCCGTCGATCCAGCCGAGCTTCGCCGCCGCCTTGATCATCGCAAATTCGCCGCTGACGTTGTAGGCCGCAAGCGGCAGGTCGAACTCCTCCTTGGCCCTGTGGATGACATCGAGATAGGCAAGGGCCGGCTTCACCATGATGATGTCTGCACCCTCCTCAACATCGAGGCTGATCTCCCGCATGGCCTCATCGGTATTCGGCGGGTCCATCTGGTAGGCCTTGCGGTCCCCGAATTGCGGCGCGCTCTCAGCGGCCTCCCTGAAGGGACCGTAAAAACAGGAGGCATACTTCGCCGAATAGGCCATGATGGGAACCTCTTCGAATCCCTCCCCATCGAGAGCCTCCCGGACGGCCTGGACCTGCCCATCCATCATGGCAGAGGGGGCCACCATATCGGCACCGGCCCTCGCCTGCGACACGGCCGTCTCGGCCAGCACGTCAAGGGTGGTGTCGTTGTCCACAGCGCTTTTCTTGATCATCCCGCAGTGACCGTGACTCGTATACTCGCAGAGGCAGAGATCCGTGATGACCAGGATGTCGGGTACCTTCTCCTTGATCTCGCTCACCGTCCGCTGGATGATCCCGTCCCTGGCGTAGGCGCCCGATCCGCGCTCGTCCTTTTTGGCGGGGAGACCGAAGAGAAGAATGGCCGGGATGCCCAGATCCTTCGTCGTCTTCACCTCCTTGACGATGTGATCAACGGACAGCTGGTAATTTCCGGGCATCGCGCCGATCGGTTTCTTCACGTTCTTGCCCGCCGTCACGAAAAGCGGGAATACGAGATCATCAACGGAAAGCCTTGTTTCCCGGATTATCCGCCTGAAATTTTCATTCTTTCTGAGCCGCCTCGGCCGATTCGCTGGGAAAAACATGGTCACCTCCTCTAAAACGGCTTAGGGCACAGGGCAAAAGGCTAAGGGTGATTTTTAAAAGGACTTGTTTGATGCTGTTTTTCTTCGCCCTATGCCTTAAGCCTTCAGCCTTACGCCTGTATTTCTGTATCCGTCAGGTAACAGGCGGGATCGGGGGCCCACAGGTCTCCCGTGACCGCCTCTGCCCTGGCCCGGAAGTTTCCGCCGCAGACATCGAGCCAGCGGCACCGGGCACATCTTCCCTTCACGTGACGTTTTCTTTCTTTGAGCTTTGCCATCACCTCATTGGACGTATCCATCCAGATCTCGCTGAAGGGCCTTTTCTTCACATTCCCAAAGGAATGGATTCGCCAGAACTGGTCCGCATAGACCTCACCGTCCCAGCTCACACAGCCGATCCCGTGGCCGGAGCTGTTCCCTTCGTTCATTTTGAGAAGCGCCATCACCTCTTCCGCCCTCCGGGGATCTTCCTTGAGCAGCCTCAGATAAATGTAGGGCCCGTCCGCGTGGTTGTCGACGGTGAGGATCTCCTTCTGCAGTCCACGACTGAAGAGATCGCGGGTGCGGTCCAGAATGATATCAATGACCTGCCGGGACGCTTCGAGGCTCAGGTCCTCGCCGATCAGCTTGGAGCCGCGGCCGCTGTAGACCAGATGGTAGAAACAGGCCCGCGGGATATTTTCCTTTTCGATGAGATCGAAAACCGCCGGGATCTCTTCGTAATTCCTCTTGCTGATGGTGAAACGAATCCCCACCTTGATCCCGGCGTCGCGCGCCGTCCGGATGCCCTGAAGGGTGGCATTGAAGGCGCCCTTCACCCCCCGAAACCGGTCGTTAACATCCCGGAGCCCGTCGAGACTCACCCCCATGTAGGAAAGCCCAATCTTTTTATAGACGGCCACTTCCTTCTTCGTGATGAGGGTTCCGTTCGTGGAGATGACCACCCGCATGCCCTTCTCAGCGGCGAATCTCGCCAGTTCGTGAAGGTCGGGTCTCATCATGGGCTCGCCGCCGGAAAAGAGGATCACGGGGGACCCGAAAGCAGCCAGGTCAGCCAGAAGCGCCCTTCCCTGTTCCGTCGTCAGCTCGTTGCTGTAAAAAACGTTCCGCGAATTGGAGTAGCAATGGATGCATTTTAGATTGCACCTCCGTGTCACATTCCAGACGACAACGGGGTGCTTGTCCGCCGAAAACTGGAGGAGATGGGAGGGAAGCTCCTTCGAGTGTCTCCCGTAACGCAGAACATCGGCCGGCTCTACGGCCCCGCAGTATAATTTTGAAATTCCTATCATAGAGATCCGTTCATACTGAAAATGTTCTCCGATTACCTTTGCGCCACGAAATAATCCGCCAAAGCTCTCACCATGCCGGGGATCGTGTAATGTGCCTGGAGGATGTCCACGCTGAAGCCGTGCTTCTTTGCCGCAGCGGCCGTCACGGGACCCAGGCAGGCGATTTTGACCTTCCCGGACAGGCTGATCTCCTTGCCCATGATAAGCTTAAAATTAATCACTGTCGAAGGGCTTGTAAAGGTGATGACATCCACCTTCCCCGCGTCCATCAGGGGTTGCAGATCGGACTTTGTGTACCCTGAACGGACCGTCCGGTAGACCGTGACCACATCAACAGCGGCCCCCAGCTTTTTGAGCCCCTCGGGGACGACGTCCCTCGCCACCTCCGCCCGGGGAAGAAGAATTTTCTTTCCTTGGAGGTTTTTTCCCTTGAAGGCTGCAACGATTCCCTCCGAGATGTACTCAGCCGGGACGATATCCACCCGCAGGCCCCGCTCCTCGATGGCCCGGGCCGTGGCCGGTCCGATCGTGCAGATACCCAAGCCCTTCAGATCCCTCACGTCCCTTCCGCGCTCCTGGAGACGCGAGAAGAAAAACCGGACACCGTTGGCACTCGTGAAGATGATCCAGTCATAAGACTCGATTCCGTCGATGGCCCGGTCCAGTCCTTCCCAGCTTTCGGGGGGGGCAATCTCGATGGTGGGAAAGCGGATCACCCGGGCCCCTTCCTCAAGGAGAAGGGCGGCGAACTCCCCGGCCTGATCCTCGGGCCTCGTGACGACGATACCCTTCCCGAAGAGTGGCTTATCCTCAAACCAGTTGAGCTTTTTCCGAAGAGAAACAACATCGCCCACGACCAGAATGGCCGGCGGTGTGAATTTTTCCCTGGCGGCCTTCTTTGCAATGTCCCCAAGCGTTCCCGTCAGGGTCTCCTGGTCGGGCGTGGTTCCCTGGCGGATGAGGGCAGCCGGCGTCGTCGGGGCTTTTCCGCCCTCGATGAGATTTTTTGTGATGCCGGGCAAGTTTTTGACGCCCATGAGAAACACCAGGGTCCCGATACCGGAGAGCTTCTCCCAGTCAATCTCGCTTTTCTCCTTCGTAGGATCTTCATGTCCCGTCACGAAAGCAACTGTTGAGGTGTGCTCCCGGTGGGTGAGCGGAATGCCGGCGAAGGCGGGAACGGATATGGCCGACGTCACCCCGGGGATGACCTCGATCGGGATCCCCTCCCTGACGAGGACCTCCGCTTCCTCACCTCCCCTTCCGAAGATGAAGGGATCTCCACCCTTGAGCCTGGCTACGACGAGTCCCTTCTTCGCCTCGAGGACGAGAAGATCGTTGATCTCTCTTTGCGGAATCGTGTGATCCCCTCCCTTCTTCCCCACGTAAATGAGGCGTGCGTCTTTCCGGGCAAACTGGAGAAGCTCGGCGCTCACGAGCTGGTCATAGACGATCACATCGGCCCGCATGAGCGCCCTCACCCCCCTGAGGGTGATGAGGCCGGGATCACCGGGACCGGCACCGACGATGAGGACCAACCCTTTTTGCTCTTTCATATCGGGACCTCTGAATGCTTGCTGGGGAACGTTTGTCTTTCACTCACGACAGGCATAGACGGCGGCGAGAATCTCACGGCCTCCCCTCGAGAGAATCCTCTCGGCGAGCGACCTCCCCAGATGAATATTCTCCCCGATGGGGCCTTTGACCTCGTCCCTCAGGACGACGGCTCCGTCTGTGCTTCCGACGAGGGCCTGCAGGTGAAGCACGTCATCAGTGATCGTTGCGTGCCCCGCAACGGGAACCTGACATCCCCCGCCAAGCATGCCCAGGAAGGCCCTTTCAGCCATCACAGCCAGGGCCGTAGCCGGGTCATTCAGAAAGGAGACGATCTCCCTTGTGGCGATGTCCGCCCTTCGGAGTTCGACGGCAAGCGCCCCCTGACCGACGGCGGGGATCATCTGCTTCACGGAAATAAACTGCGTCGCCCGGTCCTCCCAGCCCATCCTTCGAAGGCCAGCCGCTGCGACGATGATGCCGTCGAGCTTTTCCCGTTCGATCTTCCTGATCCTCGTGTCCAGGTTTCCCCGGATGGAGACGACCTCGACGGATGGGACAAGGCTCCGGAGTTGAAGACCCCTGCGGAGCGACCCCGTTCCGATTCTCGCCCCCGGTTTCAAATCATCCAGCATCCGGCCGTCACCGGAGATGAAGACATCGCGAGGGTCTTCCCGATCAGGGATGGGCCCGATGGCGAGCTCTGCGGGGACCTCGGAGGGCATGTCCTTCATGCTGTGAATGGCGATGTCCACCTCGCCGCGAAGGAGCGCCTCCTCGATCTCCTTGACAAAGACGCCCTTCCCACCGATGACGGAAAGGGACCCCGACTGCATCTTGTCTCCCGTTGTCCTGATCGGGACGACTTCGATCGTCATCTGCGGGTGCTTTTTCTTCAGCCGCTCAACAACCCAGTTCGCCTGCCTGAGCGCCAACTGACTCCCCCGCGTCCCGATTTTCAATTTCTCTTTGATCATGACCCCCCAAAATCGTGTAACGTGTTCAGGGCAACGGGTATCGGGTAAAGGGTAACGGGTTTCGGCCTCGGGCCGAAGGTCCGATCTCACAACTCACAACTGACCACTCACAACTGGGGCCTTTGGCCCTCGCTGATCACTCACAACACACAACTTGTATGTTAAATTCCTGGCTCAGAGTTTAGAGTTTATGTTAAACGCTCATGCATCAGGCGGTTCACGTCGTGGT
>Ga0209610_1000066_pt1 | contig 47117 bp, 40 predicted proteins | sample LakKivw275mmetaG_FD_184137 | JGI IMG/M metagenome (GOLD analysis project Ga0209610, IMG submission 184137) | Anoxic lake water microbial communities from Lake Kivu, Rwanda to study Microbial Dark Matter (Phase II) - Lake Kivu water 275m metaG... | ecosystem: Environmental > Aquatic > Freshwater...
CGCAGGCTTCTGAAGAGAGCTGCAGATGAGAAGGCCCTGGTGCTTGCCTTTCACTTCCCCTTCCCCGGTCTGGGCCACGTCGTACGGAAAGGAAAGGCGTGGCAGTGGCAGCCAGTTAAGATAACGGTTTGACATTGCATAAATAGCCAAAAAGTGACAAGCACAAGGGACACCACAAAGTCACTGCCTGGACCGCAGATAGGAAACAATCAACCGCTGTATCGCCGGAATCAGCGCTTTCTTCTCGAATAAAAGTTCGGGAACTGTCCCCCAGGGCCCACTTTACTGGACTCGAACTCTATTACATACCCAATTCTTTGAGTAGTTCTAAACTACACGTTTCGTCAAACTGTGCAGTTGCAAGGCAAACGATGCAAACAGTTAAGGTAGCGCTCTCTCAAAATCAACCCAGCCGAGCTACTTACCAGGCAAAGGTGGAGTTCGCATAGTTATCGTATTGCAAACTCTGAAACTCAACGGTATTATATGAGCCAGGGATAGTGCGTCACAAGGATAATCTCGGGCAAAGGTCAGCTCTTTGACATGTTACCTAACTTAGGATATCCTCGGAATTGTAGATATAAATAAAGGAGGTATGTTTTTGAAGGAATTCTCGGAACAAAGACTAGGAGGTAGGATAGCACTAGTGACGGGAGCTGGTTCCGGGATCGGTAGGGCAATCAGTCTACGGTATGCCAAGGAAGGGGCTGATATTATAGTGAACGATATAAATCTGGAAGGGGCTAACGAAACAGCCAAGGTGATTGAGGAGTTGAGTAGAAAGGCTATGGTGATAAGGGCTGATGTTAGCGTATCGGCCGAGGTTGAAGCGATGCTTGAAAAAACCTATAGTGAGTGGGGAAGAATAGACATTGTGGTAAACAACGCTGGAATCAGTGGTTTACCGTATGTTCTTATCGAGCAAACCGAGGAAGAATGGGATCGCGTTATCAACACAAACCTTAAGGGTGTGTGGCTTTGTTCAAAGTTTGCTGCTATAAGGATGCTAAAGCAAGAAAGGAAGTTTGGCTCCCTGAGGGGGAAGATAATAAACATTGCCTCCATTGCTGGTAAGACCGCGATACCACACATAGGTGCCTATTCTGCGAGCAAATTCGGAGTGATAGCCCTAACTCAAGTGTTCGCTAAAGAGCTAGCTCCCGATATAACCGTAAACGCTATCTGCCCTGGTTTCCATGTTACCGGCATATATTTCAACAGTGAGGAGGTAGTAAGAGGCTCCATGAAAACTTTCAAATCTCCAGAAATTCTCCTCGAAAGGCTTGGGAGAGCCGAAGACGTTGCTCCCCTAGCTGCTTTCCTAGCATCAGAAGATAGCGACTACATGACCGGTCAGGCCATAAACATTGACGGGGGAGTAGAGTTCCATTAGGTAGTGAACTAGATCACAACACAATGGATGTAATCTGCCAAGATCCCGATATCCAAGTAACCAGTTGTCCGTTTTGTGCAGTTCTTCGTTGGAAACCGTATTGCTGCGTTGGAAACAGATAAACAGCGCAAATGTTTCGATATTGGCTGACTGAGCGTAATTGAAACCAGGGTTCAAGGGTTTTGCTTATCTTTTATCTTACCAGTGCTTTTCTTTCCAAAGTTGTAATTACATTATGCAAGGGAAGGGATACATCACTGCAACTACCTTGACAATGCAACTTAGAATACCGTGGCATAGGGATATTGTTTTTGGCTTCCCATTACCCAAAATAGCGAAATGGTTAAAATAGTTCTATGAGGGATATTATAAACATAGCACATAGAGGCTTCACAAAGACATTTCCGGACAATACTCTCGAAGCGTTTGAAGCAGCCATTAATATTGGAGTAGATGCCATTGAGTGTGATGTTCAAGAAACTATTGATCGTAAGTTTGTTGTTATTCACGACTCCGAATTGTTTGGTAAGGATATCGCCAAACTACCACTGGCTCAGATCGAGAACGCAAAAATAGAGGGCAAGTTCAAAATCCCCACATTGGAAGAAACTCTTGATTTGTGTAGCAAACGGGTAAAATTACTAGTCGAACTAAAGAAGGTGTTGTCAGTTGCTCACTTTTGTGCGTTGCTGACACCGAGGGTGCAGCCGCACAACGTAGTGTTAGCGTCACTTAGCCGGGGTCTACTCTCAAAGCTCTCTTATCAGGCTCCTCAAATACGAAGGGCAGTTATTGTTGACCATCCCGTGAGGAATGCCGTTAGACTGGTGGAATCGACCAAATCTGACATTATTGTAGTGAAGTTTGCTTTTGCTACTGTGGAGCTAGTCGATAAGATTCACGCATGTAACTTATCTATCTTTGTATGGGGTTGCGCTGGACTGGAGGAGATCAGAAGCACTCTAACTCTGGATGTCGACGGCATAATCTCAGATTCTCCCGACCTTGTTATGAGAGAACTTTGTAAAGGGATAAGGCTCGCAAGCACTTAACAAAAATCGAGTTCGTGCAGGTGGCAAATTGAGAACAAAAGGTGTAGGCGGGGTATGTTGACCACCAGGAGTTAAGGCGGCATAATCGTTTGCAGGAAGAAAGCGAGCGGTCTTCGCCTGAAGCCTACTTTACACTCAGAGGAAGGCCGGCTTTAACAACATTGATGAAAACTTTTGCCAATTCGGGGTCGAACTGTGTGCCAGCACCACGCCCGAGTTCTTCCAGAGCCTCCTCGCGAGAGAAGGTATGGTGGTAAGGACGAGCGGAAGTCATGGCATCAAAGGCATCAGCTATAGCCAGAATGCGAGCATCCAGGGGGATACTTTCACCCTTAAGCCCTTCAGGATAACCGTTGCCATCCCACCTCTCATGGTGATATAAAATGCCACCCAGGCAAGAAACGAGATTAGGCACATTACCTACAATATTTGCTCCCAGGCGAGGGTGAAGCTTAATCTGGTACCAGTCCGCATCGCTTAACTCTCCATTCTTATTAAGTAGCTCATCAGGGATACCGATCTTGCCCACATCGTGGAGCAAAGCAGCCGTGCTTATCCTGGATACTGTCTCGGGTGGTAGGCCAAGCGCTTCAGCCAGAGCTACGGAGTAGGCATTAACCTTTCTGGAATGGCCATAAATATAGGGATCCCTGGTGTCCACCGCCGAGGCTAAAGCATAGACCACGCTCAGGCCAGTATATCTAGCATTCATTCCTGCCTTTTCTACTGGCTCAGAGAGGATTTTGGAGGCAAGATAAACATGATTGCCACCGGTTTCTTTGGCATGATAAAGAGCAGTGTCAACCGCAGTAACAAGTTCATCTGGCAACACACCATCAGAGGGATAGCTAGCCAAACCGATGCTACAGGTTACCCCAGCCTGTTTTGCCTCCATAGCATCGACAACCTGCTGCCGAACTCGCTCAGCCACCACGCAAGCATCTTCGTCCTTTGTCTCGGGTAGAACAACAATAAATTCGTCTCCACCGTAGCGAAAAGGTCGATCAGCACTCCTGATAGAGTCCCTGATAATCCTTCCTATTTGATTTAGAAGCTTATCACCCGAGGGATGCCCGTATATATCGTTGTAAGCCTTAAAATTATCAAGGTCAAGCATTAATAAAGAGAACATGCCACCGTATCTGGAACACCGTGCAATGTCATCTTTAAGCTGCTCTTCAAAATAGCGGCGATTGAATAAACCGGTTAGTTCGTCAACGCGGCTTCTCTGCTCAGCCTTAAGATATAGCTGAGAATTCTTGACTGGTGTAGCGATCTGCGAAGCTAAATGCTCCAGGAGGTGTATTTCTTCCTTGCTGTAAGCATCAGGCTGGTAGCTGGCTATGATTAAGCTACCAATGACCTCGTCTTTGGCAATCAAGGGTAAGTGAACGATGGAGCGGATTCCCTCCTGGATATAACGCTCTGCAGTCCAAAACCTCCTCTGTTTCATCAGAGCAGCTTCATACAAAGTTTTCCTTTCCCTGATTACCCACTCAGTAGTTGTCCCCTCAAGTGGTATTCGTTCTCCTGCTTGCCTCACCAGGGGTACCTCACCGGACAAAGCCACAGTGTAAAGTTGGTCTTCCTCAATCAAGGCAATTGCGGCATAGTCAACGCTAATAACTCTCTTCAGCTCTTTAACGAAGCTTTCAAATATATCCCGTATATTCATGCTGGAGGTGATGATTGCAGTCAGACGGTTAACAAGAGTTAGCTCCTCATCCCGCTCTCGTATGCGCTCATGGAGATATTCCTTTTCCATGCCTGCTGCCACACGAGTAGCAACGGACTTCATTAAATCAATATCCTCAACAGTATAAAGCTTGTTATGTTGTTTATTGCCTACGGCTAAAACAGCTACAAGCTCCCCTCTGTTTATTAAAGGAAGGAACATCTCCACATTTGCCGATTTAATCTGTTCCTTTTCTTCCTGCCACATAGATTGAAATTCAGGGAGGGTAGCGAGTTCTCTATCAGTTAGTATCTTGTCTTTCTGCCTGAGCCAGGTTACGATGGGACTATCCCTCCTTAATTTTAGCCCCTGCATAGGATTATCCTCCCTGAGAGGATAGCTAGAGCGAGCAACAAAATCTCCTTCCTTGGCTTGAGGTAGAAACAAACAGGCTCTCTGGCAGCCTACAGATTCAGAAAGGAGGGGCACAAGCTTATCGCCAAATTCTTTCAGGGTGGAAACATCGTATATTTTGTGGGTAAAGTCAAATAACCGCCGGCGGTAATCATATCTTTCCCCGACGAGGGATTGCTCCATCCTGCTCCCCAGAGCACCACGCAGCCAGTAAAAGAGCACAGCAACTAGAATTGCTATGCTGCTACCAGCTATTATCGCAGACCGGTTGATATCAAAGCCGATTAGCCTTTGAGCCAGAAAGAATAAACCCACATAAGCATCAACCCCAACAATACACACGCTCAGCCATATCAGCCCACGACGAAGGATGATCCTGACATCCAGCAAGTGATGCGCTATCACGGCGTAGGTTAAGATGACAGCAGTGATAAGATTGCCAAGATGACCTATGGGATACTCTCCGCCGTGAGGAGCAAAAGAACTCAAATCAAAGATGGCTAAAATAGCAATGCCAAGGAATAGGTAAAAAAACTGATTACGCTCCAGGGGGTCAGCAAGAACTTTAAGTTTTCGAGATAAAATGTGGATATCTTTAGCAATAAGGATGAGGAGGACAAAAACTACAAGGATAAGCCAGTTACCATAGTCAACAGTTATGCCGCCAGTGGTAACATCAATGCCTCGGGGGATGTAACCCAGCGCTGCCAGAACAATACAGCTTACCAGCAGAATGTAAGCAAACGGTATCTTGAGTCTTTGAGAGCTGTAGAAGGAGCGTAAAGAATAGTGCCCTTGGACTCCCATCCAGACGGCAAAGCAAAGAACAACTTTAACCAGAAAGAGCTTATCCGGCAGGAAGAAATCGCTGCGAAAGAAGGTGTCAGTCAGACTCCACAATATGGCGGGAATCAAGAATAGGAAGGCAAACCTTTGCTTTCTATCCCAGGGCCGATTAGCCAGCAAAATGACCAATGCGGGAATATACGCAATAGTAGCAATTAGAGGAACTAAAGCATAACTGTTCATAATGTAAGAATATTATTGACATAAATTGGAAAGCTGTCAACGAGGACTAAAGTGGTGAGGACTAAAGTATGAGGACTAAAGTAATAACAAAAGGCGGGATAAATCCCACCACTGCACAGTTGAGTTATGATATCTTGTATAGGCCCTTATAAGTTTCCTCTCCCTTGAAGAGAGAGGGCAGGGTGAGGATGAACTCCCCTAGGGAAGGGGGATTATAGGGGGTAGGGCTTGTCCCCGTCCCCGTGCGAGTAGGCCCAACTCAGCGACCAGATACTCGCTCGGCTTCCCGCGACGGCACCGCCTCCACCCCAACCTTCGGTGCCCTTAGTAAGGAAAGAACTTCATCTGAAGGATTAATATGGGGTGGCTTGAGATGTCCTAAAGCAGCACCCTCAGCCTGTCGCTGAGCTATGTAGCTGGAGAAGGCACCCTGGGGAAGTAAAGTAACCTTTATCGGTCTTAAGCCAAGCACAGCCTCTGGATCTCCATAGGCAATGTAAATATTGTAGTGATAGACACTGTCCAATTTTACAAGCTCGTCATATACTGCTGCGATGACCTTCTCACTGGTAATATAGTTATCCTTCGGCTCAATATAGATATGCAATGCCGGTTTATCCTCAATTGCCTCCTTGCACGCCGTCCAATCTGTGTAGGGAATGCCGGTGTTTTCAATTGCCTGCCAGATTAGTTTCTCTGTCAGATGACCAAACCCAGTAATATCAATGAGCTCATCAGCACGTCTCTCAAATACCATCTGCGGTAGAGCGATGTTCAGCTTCTCATTCCGCAGTGAGGTAATCCTGATCATGTCGCCGATTCTATATCTGGTCGTAATGCCGCCATGAAGATTGGTGAGGACGATCTCGTAGTTCTCGCCAGCTTTCACCTCATCCAGCAGGATAGTTTTCGGCTTATAGGAATGGTCTAACTGCCATTTGAACCACTCCCTCTCGGGGATGAACTCCAGGAAACACAGGTTTGGAACGAAGGTCATGCCTTCATAATCCCAGGTTTGCATGGCACAAATTCCGCCTTCAGTGCTGCCATATGCCTCAAGCGGGTACCGCCCCCATAGCTCATTCACCCTTTTGCTGAAAATAGCACTGTCGCTACCACCACCTATAATTGCCTTAAGAGACCAGAGGTCTTTAGGAAGCATAGGACGATGAGCTTGTCTGCTTTTGATTAACGCTTTCGTCACACGGAATAATGCCCTGGGGTGAGCTAGCAAGGGACGAACCTTTATCCCTCCCGATTGCTGTTTGATTTGTTCTCCTACAGCAACCAGGACAGAGGGTAAACCACCAAAGCCATCGAGCCCCCGATACAAGGCTTCCTCAAAACCAGCCTTTATCCTACCCTGGAAAGATAACCCCTCTGCATTAGAAGGCAGCAAGTCATAGCCAATCGCCTGCTGTGCCAGGTAACCAGCAACACCGGTCCCATACTCTGGAGGCCCCATAGTATATAATATCTTGAGGTGCTCTCTACCCTGGGAGACATCACCTCGACCATCGCAAGCGGCAAAGATCATCATCGCACAACATACCTTCTCATATTCACGCGCGAAGTCCTCTGACATAGGCACCCATTTAACATCATACTCCCCCGTTTTCCCTGAGGTCCGCACCCAGCAAGCGGGCTTTGCCGGCAGTACGTCCTCCCTCTTCTTTGCAAGCTCAGGGAGATAATCAGCATAGGTAGTGAGGGGCACCTGTTCACGAAATTCCTCCACAGTGCCTGGCATGGCGCCACGCATTACCTTTCGTCCCAGCTCGCAGCTCTTCAATAGCTCAATCTGCTCCAGCAGCAGCCGCTTCTGTATGGTCATAAATTGCTCCAGACTGAGGTCAATAAAGCCGCAGCACATCTGCCATAGCTCTTCCTGCCTCCCCTGCCGCAGTAAATCAATTGGTCTCGCCATAATACACCTCCCAGCCCATATTTTTCCGTGTCATTCTCTCTAGTACTATAGTCCTATGACTATTTTACCATAGGGATGGCTAAAAATGTCAATTGAGTGTACTTGAGAGTGTTTATTAACCGCACCCCCTTTATCCCCCTCTCCTTCAAAGGAGAGGGGGAAGAGATTTATAGAGAGGGGTTTCACCCCTCTCTTACATACACTCCCCCTTCCCTTGCTAAGGGCTAAGGGAAGGGGTCAGAGGATAGGTTGCTAAACAATCTCTGTATTTGTTCATCTCTGAGAAAGCCGCCCCGCTGTAACTGCTTTGACAATGCAACTTAGGACACTATGCATGCAGCTAAATATTACGTCGTAATGTGGCTTGGTTGTAAGCCATACACCTTGCTATTAGTGCTGGGAATCTTGTTAAGTTGCCCGGATATAGAAGCTCCCATCAATACCTGTCGGAGCACCAGGGTTTGCCGGGATGATTTTGTCCGGTGGTATCCCTAGTGTGTCCACAGGGCCGGCTACTTTTGCAAAATCAAATTGCTATAACCTCTTGACAACGCTCGGCAAACGCATTACATTTTGATAGAGGTACATTTGTGGAATGCTTTGGGGGATTGCTTATCCTGCTAGTCACCATATCCACAAGAGATAGATTGGGAATTGCTGGTATTGGATGTAGACTGGCTGGGATATGGTTTATTGGGCGACATGATTAAGGCTAAAACTAGTATCCAGCTTCTGAGGCACTTAGGCATTGTTTTGATAGCCCTACCAGAGGTCATTACCACGCCATTCGGTGTGGTGCTTGTACTTACCTCGCGCTATTTATCCCGAAGACGTGAGGCTAATCTGAATAAGCGCCTCCAAGAAACGCTCAAGTATTATCTAGCTCACTTTAACCGTTTTAGCGATGATGCTGATGGCGAACCCGGTGCCCCAAGCAGGGTAAAGCGCTGTACCCAGAGTGAGGAACACCTGATTTCCTGGCAATATAAAGGTAGCCGTAGCCTTGACGCTACCCCTGGTCCCTTAGTTTGGCAGAGTTGGCGTGATACACGGGATGATATAGTACATCATACCGTAGATAGCGAGTCACTTTCCCGGCGTTATGGAATAAGGGATAGTTCGAAAGTTGAGCCTGGGGACTCCCATTGGGAGGTTGCATCTGGCAGCGCTAAGAAGCTGATGCACCACAACATAGATATGCCGATGCTTTCCCGTCGTTACAAGGCTGGTGATAGTTCTAAGATTGAGTCCGATTGGTCTGATGCATCCAGTAGCGCAGAAGAGGTGATTCATCACACGATAAATATGGAGTCACTTTCCCGGCGTTATGAAGGCAATGATAGCACTGGGGCTGATTCCAATTGGGCTCTCACCTCTGGTACAGTGGAGGGAGTGGCGCACCACTCCCTCCCCATGAGGTTACTTTCTCAGTGTTATGAGACAGATGGTGTCGGGCCGGTGAAGGTAAGGTATCATACCGTAAATATGGTATCACTTCTGCGACGCTATGGGTCGGCAGCGAGTCCCACGCCGGCTCTCAAAGCCCGCTGAGATACTGCGTAATGCTCCTGCATTCCATAGAAGTTTTGCCTCTAATCTGTACAGGAGGGGATTGGGCCTTTGACGATAAGAGTAACAACCTATTGTGTTGTTCTCTGTCATTGCGAGCTGAAACTTTGAACGAGATTCTTCGGTCGCTTCGCTCCCTCAGAATGACAGAAGCAAAGGGTTCAGGTGGCAGTTTGTCCATGATTAAGCGAAGAGCTACCGCTTATTTAGCTCAAGGGCTGAGAGATATGTCTCGGCAGCGTGAAAGGAACTACGCACCAAGGGACCAGAAATAACGGCGGTAAAGCCTATTTTCTCTCCTATATTTTGATATTCTTGGAACTCTTCAGGAGTGATGTATTTGACTACCTTGTGGTGACTTAGTGAAGGCTGCAAGTATTGTCCTATGGTTAAAAGGTCGCAACCGGCCTCTCTGAGGTCAGTCATTACCTCAGTGACCTCTCCTCGGGTTTCACCCAACCCTAACATGAATCCGGATTTAGTTATAAAGTTGCCATTGAGCAGTCTAGCTTTCTCCAGTAGCTCTAGTGAGCGTTGGTAGTTTGCTTCGGGACGAACCTGAGGGTAAAGCCGGGGCATCGTTTCTACATTGTGGTTGAGAACAGCAGGTGAGGCGTTCATTACAGTCTGCAACGCTGAGGTTGAGCCTTTGAAATCCGGGATTAGGACCTCGACGGGGATATTGGAATCATATTTGTGGATAGCATTTATAGTTTGTGCGAATTGAGAAGCGCCGCCATCGGGGAGGTCGTCTCTGGTCACCGAGGTAATAACTACATAGCGGAGCCCCAGTTTATTCACTGCCGCCACAATATGCTGTGGCTCTTCAGAATCAGCAGGCTGAGGCGTTCCATGCTTTACTGCACAAAAGGTGCAATTTCGAGTGCAAATATCTCCCAGTATCATAAAGGTGGCTGTGCCTCGGGCAAAACATTCAGCACGGTTGGGGCACCGAGCACTTTCGCAAACAGTATGTAACTTCAGGTCGCGCATAAGCCTGTTCATCCTGCCCAGTATGGTGGGGTCAAGTGGGCTCAGTTTTAACCATTCAGGATGTCTAGTGTAGTTAGACATTTATCATCTCCCCGCCGGCATTCTAATCCAAATGTCTCCGAGAAGGAATGAAGCAAGCTCTCGATGATGGTTTCCACCGCTACAGGACGCCCCAATAATTTTGAGAGCGAGGTCATTACCTTCCCCTTAATGCCACAGGGGTTTATGTATTCAAAATACCGCAGGTCGTTATTCACATTGAGAGCAAAGCCATGCATAGTAATGTAGTGGCTGATGTGTATACCGATAGAACAAACCTTCTGTTTATCTACCCACACACCAGGGAACTCTGCCAGCCGCTGACCTTGAATACCAAGGGCACGGAGTAATTTAATGATGACCTCTTCCAGTTTCCAAACATATTCACGCACACCGAGGCTGTTTTCTTTAAGGTCAACGATGGGATAGCCTACAAGCTGTCCTGGACCATGGTAAGTGATGCCACCACCTCGATTGGTATAAAGGATAGCAATCCCTTCGTGAGCCAGTCTCTCTGGAGAGACAATCATGTCTTTTTCGCCCCTAAATCGCCCTACGGTGAATACCGATGGATGTTGTAAGAGCAGCACCACATCGGGAATCTTGCCCTCAGTCCTCGCCTGTATCAACGCTTGTTGTAGCTTTAAGGCATGCTCATATGGAGTTACTCCTAAGTAATAGGCAACATATACTTTCTTAGCTGACAAATGACTCTCCTTTCACTCTCCTAGCCTTCGAGGGACTCTTTGGAAATGAATTGAACCTTCCAGTTGTTCCATTGCTGTTTCATGCACTGCCTCAGACAAAGTAGGATGGGCATGGATGGTTTGTGCAATGTCCTTTGCTGTTGCCTCCAGTCGTATTGCCAGCGCACCCTCAGCAATAAGGTCGCTGGCATGTGGTCCCATAATGTGTATTCCAAGAACCCTGCCATTCTTGGCATTACAAACCATTTTAACCATACCCGCCGTCTCATCCATGGCAACAGCGCGAGCACAGGCAAGAAAGGGGAATTTACTCACTTTATAATGAATGCCGCTATCCTTCGCATCCCTCTCAGTGATGCCAACACTGGCTATCTCGGGGTGAGTGAAAATGCAACTAGGAACGGCCCTATAGTCTGCTTGACGGGAGCGCCCCAGGGCATTATCAGCGGCTATCTCCCCCTCATAGGATGCAACATGAGCCAGCATGCTCTTGCCAAGGACATCCCCTACGGCGTAAACACCATCAACACTTGTCTCAAGCCGCTCGTTCACCACAATGGCTCGTCCATCTGCCTTTATACCAAGTTGTGATAACCCCAGCTCCTCAGTATAGGGCTGGCGCCCAGTAGCCATAAGAACCATCTGCCCGGTAACTTCCTGCTTGCCCTCGGAAGTATCCCCAACAACCTTGAAAGCTGCCCCTTCCATTTTAATGGCCTTCACTGTAGTTCTGAGTCTGATTTCAATGCCCTGTCTCAGTAAGATCTGAGCAAAGCGTTTGCTAATCTCTTCATCAATTGACTCCAGAAGAGTGGGAAGTTTCTCGACAATAATGACCTTTGTTCCTAATCCATTAAAGATGGTAGCAAACTCAACGCCTACATAGCTGCCTCCGATGACCACGAGACTCTCCGGAAGTTCTTTCAGCTCAAGGACCTCATCGGTGGTGAGCACTCCGGGCAAATCCGAACCCTGAATAGGAAGATGAATAGGCTCGGAGCCAGTAGCGATAATAAGCTTCGTGGTGGCGATCTCCTCATCATTCACTTTAACTAATTGTGGAGTGAGTATATGCCCGACGCCATTATAGACAGTTATGTTGGCTGCTTTCATTAATTGCGTGACACCTGACGCTAATTTATTAACCACGTTGGTTTTGCGAGCCATAATCCTGGGGAAATTGGCGGTGATATTGCCAATCTCTATTCCAAGCTCATTTGCCTTTCCCGCTTCGAGGAGCACCTCGACACTTTTGACCAGAGCCTTTGTAGGGATACAGCCTCGGTTAAGGCAATTACCGCCCAGCCTGTCCTTCTCAACCACGGCTACATTAGCCCCGAGGTGAGCAGCATGGATTGCGGCGACATAGCCACCAGGTCCCCCTCCGATTATCACTATATCCTTTTCAGTCATCAGCTATCAGTCCTCAGCTTTCAGTAGTGTTTGCCCATCCTCCAGCGTAAATCTGGCTGTCTCGCAGCTCTGACCTCATCCAGTCGCCTAACAGGTGTGTTATGGGGGGCGGTGTGTAGGATTTCAGGGTTTTCATCTGCCTCTCTGGCTATTTGTTTCATAGCATCAATATAAGCATCCAGTGTCTCTTTGCTCTCCGTCTCGGTAGGTTCGGTCATGAGGGCTTCGTTAACTACTAAAGGGAAGTAGATGGTTGGAGGATGAAAACCATAATCAAGCAAGCGTTTGGCAATATCCAATGTCTTGACACCCTTTGCCTTTTGTTTTTTCCCTGAGAACACTACCTCGTGCATGCAGGTGCGATCATAGGGCAGGTGATAATATCCCTTTAGCTTTTCCTTGAGGTAATTAGCATTCAGGACAGAGTTCTCACTAACCTCCTTTAGTCCTTCCGCACCAAGAGTTCGGATATAAGCATAAGCCTTAACCATCACACCGAAGTTTCCGTAAGATGCCCCCAGTCTGCCGATAGACTTAGGTGGCGTGGTGAATGTGTATCCTTTATCATTCTTAGTCACCAAAGGCGAAGGCAAAAACTGGGCTAAATTTGTTTTGACACAGATGGGTCCTGAGCCGGGACCACCGCCCCCATGGGGGGTGCTGAAGGTTTTATGAAGATTCACCTGGACACAATCAATACCCAGGTCTCCAAACTTCACTTTCCCCAGCAGGGAATTCAGATTTGCCCCGTCACCACACAGGAGCCCTCCCCTTTCATGAACGAGCCGGCTTATCTCAGCTATTTGAGGGTCAAACAGACCTAAGGTATTAGGTATGGTCAATGTTACCGCGGCGACTTCTTCATTCATCATAGATTCCAGACTGTTTAAATCCACATTACCTTCATTATCAGAGGGCACAGTGTCTACCTCGAAGCCACACATAGCGGCGGTGGCTGGATTCGTGCCATGAGATGAGTCTGGAACCAGTATCTTTTTGAGTAATTTATCCCCTCGGGTGTGGTGATAAGCTTTTACCAATAATATGCTGGCAAGCTCGCCGTGGGCTCCTGCCATGGGCGCCAGGCTAGTAGCATTCATACCAGTAATCTCGGCTAAATACTGCTGTAGCTCGAACATAAGCTGTAGCGCTCCTTGCACAGACTTTGCTGGTTGATAGGGATGGATTGAAGCAAAACCGGGAAGTTGGGCAATATCCTCGTGCAATCTTGGATTATATTTCATGGTGCAGCTTCCTAGAGGATAGAATCCCGTGTCCACTCCATAATTGAGCTTACTCAGGGCTATGAAATACCTCACGACGTCCACCTCACTTAACTCAGGTAAATAAAGTTCCTGGCGGAGTAGCTCCTCGGGAGGCAACTCGCTTGGAGGCACATCTAACCGTGGCAGGCTGCACCCAATCCTGTCGGGGCGGCTAATGTCAGGAAGTAAATAATGATGACCCACTTCTCAATTCCTGTAGAACGTTCCTAGAATTTCTACTAACCTGTCTATCTCCTCTTTGGTGTTCATCTCTGTGACGCAGAGCAGCATGCTATTGTCCAGTATGTAGCTCAGGTCCAAACCACCAATTATGCTTTCCTGGAAAAGTGTGTTGTTGATGAGGTGAGGTTTTGCTGGGCAGTGCACAACAAATTCCTTAAAGAAAGGCTGCGGGAAAACGAGGGAATATCCTTTAAGCTTACTTATGGCATCGGCGGCATAGTGAGCCTTGTGGTAGCATAACTCAGCTACCTTGCGGAGTCCTCTCTTGCCCAGAGTTGCCAGATAAACTGTTGTTGCTAGAGCTACCAAAGCTTCACTGGTGCAGATATTGGATGTCGCCCGTTCTCTTCTGATATGCTGTTCACGCGTCACCAGCGTCAGCACATAACCTGTTTGGCCGGCAACATCCACAGTCTTACCTACGATTCTGCCGGGCATCTGACGCAAATACTCCTTGCGGCAGGCAAAGATACCCACACCTGGTCCCCCAAAGCTTATTGGATTACCTAGCGCTTGGCCCTCAGCGACCACAATATCGGCACCATAATCTCCTGGCGGCTTAAACATCCCCAAAGAGATAGGGTCAACTATGACAATGAGTAACGCCCCGATATCATGGGCTTTCTGAACACATGCTTCCATGTTTCCAAAATAGCCAAAGAAATTAGGCTGCGGTACTATCAAACAGGCGCAATCTGAAGGTAAGCCATCTAAGTTTGACTCCACCTTTTCCAATGGAATACTGTGACCCTTAGCATAGGTTTCCACCACTTCATAATATTTCGGGTGTATTGTGGACATCACCGCAACCTTGTCTCTTTTCGTGACTCGGCATGCCATTAAGGCTGCTTCAGCAGCAGCCGTGCTGCCATCATACATTCCAGCATTGCTTACTTCCATCCCGGTAAGCTGGCAGACCAGTGACTGGAACTCATAGATGCTCTGTAGCGTACCCTGGCTGACCTCTGCCTGATATGGGGTGTAAGCGGTATAGAACTCGCTGCGACTGATGATGTGCCCAACCACGCTGGGGATGAAGTGCCTATAATAACCAGCGCCTAGAAAACAAGCATAGTCTTCCAGGTTTGTATTACGGTTTGATAGCTGGCGGAGCTCTTCTTTGAGTTCTAGTTCAGAAAGGGGGGGAGGCAGTTTGAATTGAACGTTGCGGAATTCCCGGGGTATGTCTTGGAAGAGTTCTTCAATGGAATCAACGCCAATCTCACGTAACATGGCCGTACGGTCAGTATCGGTATTGGGCAAGTAAGGTGATGGCATTTATATTAGTCGCCCCTTTTATTCTGAGCCTTCTTCATTTAACCGGGATACAAATTCATCATATTTATCACTATCCATTAAGGCATCGAGCTCCGAAGAATTGCTCAATTCTAACCTAACCAGCCAACCATCTCCATAAGGGTCCTGGTTCACCAGAGCAGGCTCATTGATGACAGCCTGGTTAATTTCTAATACTCGTCCACTAACCGGTGCAAAGAGGTCTGAAACTGCCTTGACCGATTCTATCTCACCCATCTTTTTGAGCTGTTCCACTTGGGAGCCCGGGGGTGGCAAGTCAACAAAAACTACATCTCCCAGTTGGGATTGGGCATAATCTGTGATGCCTACCTTTCCCTTATTCTCGGGTTCAGAGCAAATCCATTCATGTTCTTGGGTATACTTATATTCTTTGGGGTTCATTTGACGCTCCTCCTTTGTAGAATCGCCGGTTAACTATATGAGCAGGGATGGGTTTGTTACGAATCACTATCTCAATCTCACTGCCGATGGTTGCCAGTTCAATAGGAACATAACCCAGCCCAATGCCAATACCCAGGCTCGGTGCATATCCACCGCTGGTAACCTGCCCTACCTCTTGGCCCGATTTGAAAATCCTGTAGCCTGAGCGAGGTATCTCTCGGCCGTCCATTTGAAAGCCAACAAGCTTACGCTTAACACCTTGATGCTTAATCTCAAGCAAAGCATTCTTGCCTATGAAATTGCCCTTTTCGAGGTCTACTAACCACCCCAGCCCTGCCTCAAAAGGATTGGTGCGTGTATCCATATCGTGCCCATATAACATCATACCGGCTTCCAATCTCAAGCTGTCGCGTGCTCCCAGTCCACAGGGTTTCACCCCTTGCTCTATGAACGATTCCCATAGGGGTAATGCGTTTGCTGCATCGGTGATTATCTCGAATCCATCCTCCCCTGTGTATCCTGTTCTGCTTACCAGCGCGCTTAAGTTTCCCATCTTAGTTTGGGTGATGCCAAAACGAGGTAAATGGGAGACGTCCTTCAGATTCTTCAACTGGCAAACAGCTGGACCCTGGACAGCCAGCATAACCGTATTGGAGGAGCTATCTTCAATAATGATATCAGGGTCTGAGCCTGACCAACGAAATAGCCACTCAAACTTTTGCTCAATATTAGCAGCATTCCAGACTACCAAATACTGCTCAACCCCCACATGATATACCACTAAGTCATCTAGGATACCCCCATTCTCTAGACACAGAAGGCAGAGCTGAGCATCACCTATGTCCAATCGCGGTACGGATTTGGTTAACAGCCTATCAAGAAAAGCCCCTGCCTTCTTTCCCGTTAGCCAAAGTCTACCCATGTGAGAGACGTCGAACATCCCTGCTCTGGAACGGACAGCCTTGTGCTCAGCTAAAATGGAGGTATACCAGACAGGTAAATCCCAGCCGCCAAAATCCACCATCCTTGCTTTCAGTTCATGATGTACCCTATTGAGAGGCGTCTTTTTTAACGGTTTCATTATCTAGTTTCCGGCACATCCTCAAAATTCATTCGATGGATAATAGCTGAAAGCGCATGAAGTCGCTGGTAATTATATACCTCCGTGATAAGACAAGGAAGCCTTCGAATTGAAACATAACTGAAAGGGAGTAATATGCAGTTAAGGAAGAAATATCAGGGTGCTTTTGACGAAGAAAAAATAAGCAGGATAGAAAAGGATGGTTGAAAAGAGACAAAAGGCAAATTGCTACAATAAGCTAAAGACCTAATTCCTTAGCTACAACTTCGCGATAGAAGTTGCTATTGCCAAAGGCTATCGCTCCTGCCTTCGCCCTCCTGTAGTAAAGATGCATATCATGATCCATGGTGAAACCAATTGCCCCAAAGATCTGATGTCCCAAGATAGTCACCCGCTGATAAGCATCACCTACCCAGACCTTGGCCATAGCCACACTCTTGGTGGCAGGAAGCCCTTCACTGAGTTCCCAGGCTGCCTTATAGGTGATGTACCGTGCACCATCAACGTCTGTCACCATATTGGCACAATAATGCTGAACAGCCTGGAAAGTGCCAATAGGTCGATTAAACTGAATCCTTTCCTTAGCGTAGTTAACAGCCATCTCTAATGTAGCTTGAGCACCACCAAGCATCTCAGCACACTTGGCTAATGCAGCCTTCTCCAAAGTATCCTGTATCACAGGCCAGCCCTGGTCCAGCCCCCCTACTATATTCTCCTTTACTACATTCACATTATCAAAGACAACCTCATTCTGCTTGTCACGTGCCAGTGTCTTAAGGAGGGTGCATTTGATCCCCGGGGTCTTGGCATCAACCACAAAAATAGTAATGCCCTCCTGAGGGTTTGCCGTCTCCTTTGTCCTAGCCACGCACAAGAGATAATCTGCGACGTTAGCATCAGCAACAAAAAGCTTAGTGCCATTGATGCTATAGTCACTATTCCGAGGAGAAGCTTTGACTGCAATAGCGGATGCATCATAGCTGGCAGTAGGCTCAGTCAATGCCATGGTGAGGATTAACTCTCCCCTGGCAATCCCAGACAAAAATTTCTTCTTCTGCTCTTCACTGCCAGCCTTCAAAATGGGCAAGCCACCAAGGACTACAGTAGAGAAAAATGGGCCGGGCAAAATGTTATATCCCATCTCCTCAAGGAGAACCACCAAATCCAGGAAAGTACCACCACCGCCAGCATATTCTTCAGGAAAGACCAGCCCCATCCACCCAAGCTCCGCCATCTTCCGCCACAACTCAGGTGAATAACCCTTGTCACTCTCATCTAGCTCTTTCACCAGTTTCTTGGGGCATTCCCTGGCGAGAAAATCACGCACTGATGCCTTCAATATCTCCTGCTCTTCGCTTAAACCAATATCCATTCTCTTACCCCCTTATTTTATAATAGACCACACAAGCCATTTTCCATATGCTTGACTACTTCCGGGGCAACCCCAATCCCCTTTGAGCAATAATGCTGCGCTGAATCTCTGAAGTACCAGCGCCAACAATAGCTGAGATACAGTCAAGATAGCCCAGATACACCCTTCCGTTTAAAGGCGCCCACTTGGAATCCGTCGCTAACTGGCCATAAGGCCCCATAATATCCATGGCTGTAAAGGCAAGATCGCGACTAAGCTCGGTGGAAATCAACTTCAGTATAGATGCATCGGTGTCCGAACTGAGCCCTTTATCCATCAGCCAAGCTGTGTGCCAATAATACATATTTACTATTTCCATCCTGATCGCCATATCCGCCAGCTTATTCCTTACTAGTGGATTCTTGCTCAGGCTCTCCCCGTTACGCTTTGTCTCCTTGGTATACTGTACCAGCTCCTCAAAGGTTCTCCTGAAATTCCCCAACGGGGTGAAGAGCCTCTCAAAACCCAAGGCTACCATCAGGTAATACCACCCTTGGTTGACCTCACCCACAATAAGCTTCTTAGGAACACGGACATTATCAAAATACACTTCATTAAAGGAATGAACGCCGCATATATTTATCAAGGGGTGAATGGTAATGCCTGGCGTGTCATTAGGCACGATGATTAAAGAAATACCTTGATATCTGCTAGGTGCTTTAGGGTCTGTTCTGACAACCATCCAGGCACAATCCGATATATGAGCCCCGCTACTCCATGTCTTATTACCATTAATAATTAGGGTATCACCATCCTCGACGGCACTTGTTTGCAATGAGGCAAGGTCGGAGCCGGCATTCGGCTCGCTATATGCTAGCCAAAAGCTTACCTCCCCCCTAGCAATCCGCGGTATCCATTCCTTCTTCATTTCCTCGCTGCCAAAAAGTAGAATAGTCGGCGCACCGATTGCAGTAGCTACATTCCCAGCAGGTGCCCTATAATAACCTGTCAAGTCACCGAAGATAGCCTGCTCAACATGAGTGTGTTTGTCACCAGGCCACCCAATGCTGAGCCAGCCTTTCTTCCCTAATTTGCGCCAGAACTGGCGGCAGAAGGCAGCATATTCTGCTTCACATATCGGTATGGTTCCGTATCCTCCAGGCCAGTAAAGACTTTCCTCCTCCCAGTTTGGAGGAAGTTCTTCCTTCAAGAAAAGTTCAACCTCATCGCGGAAATCCTGCTCTCGCTTACTAAGTGTAAAATCCATGCTTTCCCTCTAACCCGCTAGCTTGAATAACGCAAAAACAAGTTATTTTCTGGGCAACCCTAATCCCCTTTGAGCAATAATGTTGCGCTGAATCTCGTTAGTGCCACCACCAACACCTATGGAGAGGCAGTTTAGGCACAACCTTTCTATCTTCCCGCGAAGAGGAGCCCATTTGGAATCCCACTCCAGTTCTCCATAAGGTCCGGCAATATCCATTCCTACGTCCGCTATGTGTCTCATCATCTCGCTCAAAAATACCAGTGACATAGAAGCTTCGTAATTAGGATGAAGATTCTTGCTATACATCCAGGCAATGCGGTAGCACATCATGCGGCTAACTTCGATCTCAACTGCCATTTCTGCCAGCTTCTGCCGAATTATAGGGTCTTTATCACACTTCCTTTTCTTGGCATATTCCACTAGCTCCTCTAAAATTCGCTGAAACAGTGCAGCGTAACCTATCCCAGAACGCTCGGAATCCAGAGCTATCATCAGTTCATACCAACCATTGTTTTTCTTCCCTACCAGGTTTTCTTTGGGGATGCACACATTATCAAAGAAAACCTCGTTAAATGAGTGACGATTCATGAGATTTATTAAGGGATGTATCGTGATTCCGGGGGTTTTCATATCAACAACGAACATGCTGATTCCATCATATTTTCTGGGGGCATTGGGGTCAGTTCTGGCGGCAAGCCAGCAATAGTCAGCATAATGGGCATAGCTAGTCCAGATCTTATTGCCATTGATTACATATTCATTGTCTTCCTCTACAGCGGTGGTTTGCAGCGAGGCGAGGTCAGAACCAGCGTTAGGCTCGCTGTAGCCGAGGCAAATTACCAAATCACCCTTCGCTACACCAAGAGCATACTTTTGCTTCTGCTCTTCACTTCCGAAGAGTAAGAGGTCAGGTCCTACCCAGTTTACTGCGATCTCCGTTTCTATGCCTACTGGTGCCTTATTGTAGGATAGCTCTTCGGCAAGGATAAGCCGTTTTATGTGGCTCATCTCTAGGCCGCCATACTGCTTAGGGTATGCTGGTGCTAACCAACCTTTCTGTCCTAATTTTTTTTGAAACTCCCGAGAAATAGCCCAAGACTCATCGGTCTCCTCCCACAACAATGGGTCAAGTTCAACCCATCGTTTCGGAGTCTCCTTCTTAATCCAATCGCGAACCTCCTTCCTGAATGCTTCCTCTTCCTCGTTAAAACTAAAATCCATCGCCACCTCCTGTTATCAATCGCTATTGTGGATGTATTCTGGTATAACCTGGCAATTGACTGTTACAGTGCTCGATTATTTTATTCTATCTGCTGACCTTCTCATCTAACTCATTGAAGGTCAACTTGGTATCTCAAAAGACAAACGCTGTTCTATCATGACAACCCTTACAATCCACTGGTGCATCTCTTCCAGCATGGACCTCTCGACCGGCTCATAGTAGATTCAAGCTGCTTTTTCACGCTTGGCAAGTAACACCTTAGCATCCCAAACAGTCACATTTTCATCCCTTTGGTTTTTAACATAGGCCCTCAAAGTAACAGTGCCGGTATCTCCCTCCCTCTCCTTTTTGTCAATTATTTCTGCTTCTACATGAATCGTATCCCCAATCTTCACCGGTGCAATGAATCTAACCCTATCCATGCCATAAAAAGCAAGAAACGCAAGGTCATAAGGAGGTGCCAGCGCGGAGGCTATCGAAAGCACCAACATTCCATGGGCTATCCTCTCCCCAAACATGCTCTTCTTGGCAAATTCCACATCGGTATGAAGTTGAAACCAATCTCCGGTCAGAGAAGCAAAATTCACAATATCAGTCTCGGTGACCGTTCTTGCCCTCGTTGGCCCCAGTTTGTCACCAATTTCAAAATCATCGAAACACCTCTTGCCCTTCCACATATCCATGTTTCCCCTCCTTTAGCAGGAGCAATCAACCCCGTGCTTTACTTAGATAGGCTTGAAATAAGCGATATCATAGATATCACCATGTTTCTCTTTGCTCCATACAGCCTTAGCCCTTGATACGGTCTTCATTTTTCTCCTCACCTTATCGGGGTCAGACAAGTCAAATCCACCAATAAAGTGCGTCAGGCTACAATTGGCTTTATCCAGGCGTATTTGCCCTATTATATATGGCGGCTTCCTAACTTGCCCGTAATATTTATAGTTAACAAGACACCATGTCTCTACACTGCCTTCCTGGGGGAGCTCAATCCATTCCTCCATATCTTCATAACAACTGGGGCAAAATGTTCTTGCGGGAACAAGAACTTTGGTGCATTTTTTGCACTTGGTGCCGAATATCTTCTCCTCTTTCAAGCCATCGAAGAATCTCGTCCACGTCGGACCCAGAGCCCAATTGTAGGGAAGAACCGTATCATGCCTACTTGTCCGATATTCTTTTTTTGGGAACGTAAAATCCTCTATCTCAAGTCTAATGAGGTCTTTAATTAATTTATACTTCTCTGCCATGTAATTCCTCCTTTTCTACAGCTCTGAACCAAGTATCGTTATCCCGTTAAATTGCTCGGCACCTCCCATAGCATGGGAAAGGGCTAATTTAGCCCCTTCAACTTGATGTTCTCCAGCCTTGCCAGTAACCTGCAATGCTGCCTCAGCCACTCTGATAAGCCCGGCAGCACCAATGGGATTGCAACAAAGAACGCCGCCCGATGGGTCACAGGGAAGCTCACCACCGGGCGAAAATGTGCCTTTAATTACATAGTCAGGAGCCTCTCCAGGAGGACAAAGCCCCAAACACTCCAAAAACATCAATTCCTGGTAACTAAAAGGATTGTATACCTCGGCTACATCTAGCTCCTTTAGAGGGTTAGTGATACCTGCCTCCTTATAGGCTTCCTTAGATGCCTCAATCGTGCTTTGCCATACTGCCTTATTACTATCACCAATAAAATATTCTTCACCTCTGAAACCTATCCCTTTGACCCAAGCAGGCTTTTTACAAATCTTTTTAGCCTTTTCCTCTGAGGCAAAGATCACAGCGCAAGCGCCATCCGATACAGGACAAACATCATACAATCGAACGGGATAGGTAATAATCGGGGCCTTCGAAACATCTTCTTTGGTGAGCTTTACCCTGATGTGAGCAAGGGGATTTTTAAGGCCACCATCATGGGAATCTACCGATACTATTGATGCAGCCTCCCTGGCCTTATCATCATCAATGTGATAGTATCCCATCCACTCGCGAGATTGTAATGAGAAGGCTAGGGGAGCACCACCGATCACCACCTGTAGGAATGGTTCAAGTATTGTCATCATAGTTGCTTGTGCATCGCCCTCATGCTCTTTCTCCGAAGCGATAGCCAGGACAACATCTGCCATTCCCGAGGCAACCCAGTGAATAGCGGTGTGGGCTACAGATTGCCCGGTAGAACCGCAGGTCTCCGTCCTCAATAGTGGCTTACCCACTACACGCAGGGCATCAGCGAAGTAAAAATGGTTGTAGGCCATTCCCTCCATCATAGAGGGCATGCTACCATAAACAACACCATCGACATCCTTGGGAGTTATTCCTGCATCCTCAAATACCTTCTTCACTGCTTCCCTGACCAAATCGGGATAGCTTAAATCATCCCTTCTACCGTGCTTTGTTTGACCTGTTCCAATAACCGCAACTGCTCTTCCCATCTCCTATCACCTCCTTTCTATCATTCAATAATTTTCCAGTAATCTATATCCCGGAAATTGCCTTGCCTCTTCCTACGCCATACCGCCTTAACTCTAGCTCCAACTTTTACTTTCTTAGTCACCAGCTCAAAATCCTTTATATCAAACCCGCCAATCTGCGTCCACATTCCCGTGCCACAATCAACTCCGTCCAGCTTTATGGTAGCCCCTATTAATGGAATCATATCCGGAGCTACCCCGAAGTAAGTATAATTGACATAACTCCAGGTAACTATAGTACCTTCCTGAGCGACCTCAACCCATTTCTCCATAGGTTCGAAGCATCGGGGGCAAAATGGTCTTGCCGGGACAAGAACCCGGCCACATTTGTTACACTTAGTACCAAGTATCTTCTTTTCCTTAAAGCCTTCAAAGAACTTGGTCCAGGTGGGTCCGAGAGCCATTTCATATGGAACCATGCCCATACTTGCAACCTTTCTTGGTTTCTCTTTCTGTTCCGCCATTTAATCAAATCCTCCTCTCATAGTTTTATTATCTCCTAACTTCCCAAAATTACCACTCCCTGCCATTGCCCGCAAAAACCATATGTTGAATGGGCTAAAGCGGTATTCACCTTCTTGTCTACCTGGTGCTCCCCAGCCTTGCCCTTAATTTGTAAAGCAGCTTCTGCAACACGGTAAAGCCCTCTCGCCACATAGGGATTCATTGCCAAAACACCGCCAGAGGGATTAACAGGTAGAGCTCCAGTTATCTGTGTAACACCACTGTCTATTAATTTGCCACCCTGTCCTTGAGCACATAATCCTAACTGCTCACACCACAGAAGCTCCTGGAAAGCATAAGGCTCGCATGTCTCCACGACATCGATTTCTTTCCTTGGATCGCTGACCCCAGCCATCTTATAAGCACTCGCCGCCGCAGTCTTTAGCTGAGTATTCAGCAAATCTCTATCTCCAAGGTAAAAAGTATCCATAGAAGAGCCCCAACCTTTAAACCAAACTGGTTTATCGGTTAACTTCTTGGCTTTTTCCTCAGAGGCCAGGAGTATAGCACAGACACCTTCTGACTTAGGGGCACACTCCAGAGCCTTTAAAGGGTCGCAAATCCTCTCTGAGTTAAGGACATCGTCAACGCTTACTCTCTTCTTTATATGGGCATAAGGGTTAAACAAGGCATTGCCTAGATTTTTTACCACAACCTTGGCACATTGCTCTTCTGTAATCCCATAGCGTTGCAGATAAAGCCTCATCTGCATGGCTGCTGCGGTGGTCTCCTGAATACCAACGGGTCTTGAGTAAAATGGATCGGCAATAAAACTTGTTAGCGTATCATTCTCTGGATTCTCAGATCCCTTGATGAGCCCCACAACTAGCGCCGTATCATATCTACCTTCCATAATGGGCATACAGCCATAAACAAACGCCGTGATAGCATCGCCCTCTTCCCTGGAGGCCGGTTTCATGAATGCGCCGCTAGCGTCCCAGTCAAAGGCATTAGCACAGGACATGCCACTATGAAAAACGTCTGTTGACGCCAGCATATACATGTCCACTTCGTCTCTCCTCATACCCACCTTATCAAGGAGTTCTTTTACCGGCTTGTACGTGAACTCCATCAAGCTGAGGGGTGACTCGGTGCCGGCACTTTGGGCTACTTCAACGATTCCAACCTTTTGCATAATTTCTCCTCCTTCCTATTTCTATCCTGTGAAGCTAAGACCTACCTCATAAATTTACATGAAATATTAACATAGTAAGTGGGGAAATATCTACTTGTTCATATGCTCAGTTACATCTTACGTCTTTTTAATTTTTTGTTGTTGGTCTTAAGAAACTGCGCTTTTAGTGGTTTGCGTTCTTGGTTCTACTATCGAAAATAGCTATTACCTTTTTCTCCGTGAAATTGGGGCTATCATGTAATAGATTATTATATAAAAGCCCTACTGCTATCCTAAGGTTGATCAACGGATTTTTGGGCGTTTTGCTGGTTTTTGAGGTTAAGTTTACTTTATACTCATATAATATAATTAAGCATTGTTCATCTTGAATAATGAGTAGGAGGTTTAGACATGAATTTTGAGTTAACTGAAGAACAGAAGATGCTGAAGGAAATGGTTCGGGAGTTCAGTGAAAAAGAAATAGCTCCTCTGGTCGAGGAAATGGATCGAGAAGAAAAGTTTGTAGAGGGCCTGTGGGAAAAGGCAAAGTCTTTAGGTTTTTTGGGTATGGGGATACCTCCTGAGTATGGTGGGACACTTACTGATTATATTTCCCTTGGGCTCATGTCAGAGGAACTAGCCAAGGTGGATGCTGGTGTGGCTGTAGTTTACGGGGCGCATGGTCTACTTTGTGGCAATAACATTGCTCGTAATGGCACAGAAGAGCAGAAGGGGAAATATCTGCCAATTTTAGCGAGGGGCGAAAAAAGGGGTTGCATGGGGTTAACAGAGCCAGAGTATGGCTCAGACGCGGTGTCCCTTAAGACGAGAGCCCGTAAGGTGGGGGACGAATATATCCTGAATGGCACCAAAACGTTTATATCCAATGCGCCTATTGCAGATATAGCTCTTATATATGCCACTTTGGATCCATCTCTTGGGGCAAAAGGATTATGCGCCTTTATAGTGGAGAAGGATTTTCCCGGTTATCATATAGGTAGAGAGTTCTCAAAGATGGGTCTGCGCTCCTCTCCCACCGGGGAGATCATCCTGGAAGATTGCCATGTCCCGGAAGCCAATCTTTTGGGTGGTGTTGAAGGGAAGGGGGTAAAGCAAATGTTTTCTGGACTTGATGTGGAAAGGCTTATGTGGAGCTGTCTTGCCATAGGCATTGCCCAGGCCGCTTTTGACGCATCTGTTAAATATGCCAAAGAAAGGAAGCAATTTGGTCAGCCTATATTTGACTTCCAAATGATGCAGGATAAGCTTGTTACAATGTTGGTGGAGATTGAGGCAGCTCGATTGTTGACATATAAGGGGATAGCTTATTGGGATCAAGGTAATTTTAGAGAGGGTAGGATGTTCGCTGCACAGGCGAAGCTTTATGCCTGTGAGATGGCAGTCAGGGTCACCGGAGAGGCAGTGCAGATCCATGGGGGTTATGGCTATATGAAAGACCTTCCCGTGGAACGATATATGCGAGATGCTAAAGTGTTTCCTATCGGGGCAGGCACTACTGAGATTGAAAAACTTATTATTGCTAGTTATTTAAGGTGAGGTTATGTCTTAGGTTAAATGCCTTTATAATATCTATCCTAGATTTTATACTCTTGTAGTTCCCAGGACGTTCACTTAGCTTTTTTCGTCTCTTCTTCTCTTAGCACTCTTCTTAAAACTTTGCCTACGAGATTCTTAGGCAATGTGTCTCTAAACTCAATTATGCGTGGCACCTTGAATGTAGCCAATTTGTTTTTACAAAAATCTCTTATCTCTCCTTCACTTATTTTTCCTTTGAACTTATCTTTTAAGACAACAAAGGCTTTTACTGTTTCTCCTCTATATTCATGAGGTATACCTACAACTGCAGCCTCGGCAACTGCTGGATGTTCATATATGACATTTTCTACTTCGACCGGGGCTATATTATATCCTGAGGCAATAATAAGGTCTTTCATTCTATCGACAAAATATACGAAATCCTCTTTATCTATATAGCCGCGATCTCCTGTTCTTAGCCAACCATCGCTCTGAAATGTCTTTTTTGTTTCCTCTGGCTTGTTCCAATATCCCTTTGCTACCTGCAGCCCTCTAAAGAGGATTTCACCATGTTCATTTCTAGGGACAATATGGCCCCTCTCATCCACTATCTTCATTTCTGCGTATACCGGATAACCGATGGAATCTGCCTTCTCCTTTCCTGATCCCGGGATACACATGCTTCCACCGCTGTTAGTCTCAGTCATGCCCCATCCATTGGTCAGGCCAATACTGGTGAGACTCTGCCACTGGTACTGAACAGCAGGAGGGACAGGTGCACCACAACCGATTGTAAGCGTGAGAGTGCTTAAATCATACTTGTGTAACAGGTCTTTTCTAGACATTAATGCAATGAACAATGTAGGAGGGGCAAATAACACATTTACACCATATGCCTGAATGAGCCTGAACGTCTCTTCCAGATCGAACAAGGGCATTGGGATTACTGTGCCTCCGGCATAAAAGGTAGGGAGCGTGTGCAGGAGATATCCTGCAGTATGAAACATAGGCATGATGGAATAATTTACTTCTCTTCTAGCTTCCAGCAATTTTTCTGCTGCATGAAAATGACTTATACTGTTATAAACCAGGTTGAAATGGGTCTCCATCACCCCTTTTGCTCTTCCCGTGGTCCCAGCAGTATATAGTAATAGGGCGATGTCGCCTTTAGGGCTGCACTTAAAGGACTCCTTTAAAGGGGCGTATTTTCCTATAGATTCAAAGAAATCGAAAGTCCCCTCTATCTTCTTTTTGGGTATATCCCACAAGGGTTTTACCGCTTGAGAGATTACGGCATCATCAGCGGCGAAGTCCTTTGCGTTGGTAACAATTATGTGCTTGATCTTTTTACCCTCTTTCAGACGTTTTACCCTTTCATAAAGCAAGTCCAATACTAGAATTATCTTTGCACCGGAATCCTCAATCTGATATGCCACCTCTTCCTCTTGATACATTGCATTTATCGGTGTATGTATCGCCCCTATCTGGGCAGCGCCGAAAAAGGCTACCCAGTGTTGCAAGGAATTTGGCAACATGGCTGCGACCACGTCGCCCTTTTTAATCCCCAAATCCTTGAGTAACGCAGCATACTTTCCTATCATTATATCCAGGTCTCTATAGGTTATCTTTTTATCAAAAGAGATTACGGCGGTATCATCTGGGTACTTCTTAACGGTCTCTTTAAAAAGGTCGTATATTGATATCTCTGGTATTGCTGGCATTTCTCCAAGGTACCAGCTTGGGTGACTGATAATATAAGAATCGCTGGGAGCATAACCTTTGCCCTCGTCTATCCATTGTTTTGGGTATCCTATCCTTTCATAGCATCTGTAAAACTGTTCATCGTAGAAGTTATCGCCTGCCTTAAACCTTGAGTCCATTAATTTTGTCATGAATCCCCCCTTTTAAGCATTTTAGTATTGAGGAGTGTACCACAGACCTCTAGCTCTTAAAAGTCAAGCTCAGAGGGTTTTTGCGCCAGGAACCTGCGGCATACAATTTGAGTATTGCCCGATAAAGCAAACACAGAAACTAGCTTCGTTTGGGCAAGTTATGCAAGTTGTGCCTTTTAGCAGATGCTATCTCGGTAATTGACATCAAGGCTTTCTATCGTTCATAATCTTGCTCAAGGAGGAGGCAAGTAAACTCTACCTTATTACAGAACTTGAATGGGTGAGGTGGTTAGAGATTCAAGTCTTGTCATGTCAGACTTTCATTAGGGGGGTGGAAATTGCCCGGGAAATATATACTGGCGCATGATGTAGGAACCGAAGTTAATAAAGCAGTCCTTTTTGATACCGAAGGGAAGATAATAGGCTTAGATTCTGAAGTCTATGGTGTGAATTACCCCAGGCCTGGCTGGGCTGAACAGGACCCTGAAGTTTGGTGGAGGGCGATAGTGAATACTACCAGAAGGGTAATGCGCAAAACCGGAGTCTCTCCAAGCGATGTTGTCGCCCTCAGTTTGGATGCTATGATGATAACGGCTCTTCCTGTTGATCGCGGGGGAAAAGCTCTTCGCCCGGCAATTATCTGGCTTGATGCCAGGGCTGGTGAGCAAGCTGATTGGTGCTTAGGAAAGTTTGATTTGCTGAAGTTACTTGAAATGGGGATGATTCCTCCTGCCTCTGAGAAGGATGTGATTCCCAAAATTCTGTGGATTAAGGAAAAAGAGCCGGAAATATTTAATCGCACGTATAAGTTTATAGATGTCAAGGATTACATTATTTATAAGTGTACCGGAGAGTTTTGCACGGACCGGAGCTGTGCCTTACTTACCGGACTGTTCAGCAGTAAAACAAAGACATGGGAAAGTGAAATTATGGATGTTGTTGGGTTGTCGGAGGGTATGCTCTCCAAGGCGGTGAAGTCCACGGACATAGTCGGTAATTTGACTGCATCTGCAGCGGAGGAGTTAGGATTATCGAAACAAACTAAGGTAATCTGTGGTTCTGGGGATGCCCCTGCTGTTGCTGTGGGTTCGGGTGCAATCAGGGAAGGTCAGCCCCACCTATATATCGGGTCTTCAGGCTGGATAGCCCTTCATGTAACGGAACCTAAGTTTGACATTGAAGAGGGGATTGGCAGCATATGCTCTGCAGACCCGGATAAATTACTGCTCATCGGGCAGATGGAAAATGCCGGTGCTTGCTTGAAGTGGTTCAGAGATGAGCTGGGGGGGACGGAAAAAGAGGAGGCAGTGCAGAGGAATAAAAGTGCATATGAAATTCTTGATGAGCTTGCCAGCAAGGTTGCCCCCGGGGCGGAGAAGCTGCTCTTTATGCCTTGGATGCTTGGCGAGCGATGCCCGGTAATAAATCCCAGCTTGAGGGGAGCGTTTATAAATTTGAGTTTCAACCATAGCAAAGGGCATTTGAGCAGGGCTATAATGGAGGGTGTGGCATATAACACGAAGTGGGTATTGGATGGTATAGAGCGGCTGGGTTTTAACGTTGAGTGCTTGAATGCTGCTGGGGGAGGCGCGTTGAGCAAAGTATGGCTTCAGATATTTGCTGATGTTTTGGGGAAGAGGATAAGGCAAGTTTACTCTCCGCAGGAGGTTGGTTCAAGGGGTGCGGCATTAATTGCGCTGGTAGGACTGGGGGTTTATAAGGATTTCGACTCTGTGGAAAAACTTGTTCCTTTAGGAAGGGAATTTGAGCCGAGAAATGAATACAAGGCTATTTATCAGGAACTTTACCAATTTTTCAAACAACTCTATCAGCAATTAGCTCCAATTTATGGGCAACTTAATGTATAAAGGAGGTGGTTAAATGAACGAACAAGATATCTTATCACAGCCCGTAGCTTTACCGGAGGGGGTAGACTATGATGAGTATATAATAGGTACTTACCTGGTTTGCTTCCCGGTAAATATCCCTGTTCCTGTTGGAGCACAGATGCTTGCTATTGAACAAAGCACGGGAACATGGACGGCCGTCCCTGGTGAAACTCCTGAGGTGCGTCGCAAGCACGTTGCTAAGGTCATTGGTGTGTATGAGGTGCCAGATTACGAGTTCAGCGTGCCCTCCTCGGTAGAGACGAGAAACTACATTGTTCAGATAGCCTATCCCGAGGTCAATATAGGTGAACAAATACCTATATTGTTAACCACGGTGGTGGGTAACATTTCCATGGCAGGACAGATCAAGTTGGTTGATGTCTATTTTCCTGAGAAATATGTGGCTGGCTTTAAGGGTCCAAAATTCGGGATTTCTGGAGTGCGGAAAATTCTGGGAGTTCCTGATAGGCCGTTACTTAACAATATGATAAAGCCATGCACGGGGTACAGTCCTGAAGTTGGGGTAAGGTTGTTTAGGGAAGCTGCACTAGGGGGATGTGATATTATCAAGGACGACGAGCTACTCGCTGATGCTTCTTTTAATGCTGTTGAGAAACGAGTAAAGCTCTATATGGAGGCGGAGCGTCAAGCTTATGAAGAAACAGGTGAACATACACTTTATACCGTTAATATAACTGACAAAGTCCCTAAGGTTTTTGAGAATGCAAAGCGAGTGGTGGAGCTTGGCGGCAATGCGATAATGGTGAACTACCTTGCTGTTGGCCTTCCGGTGCTTCAAGCACTTGCTGAAGACCCTGAGATAAATGTCCCTATTCTTGGTCATATGGATGTAACTGGTGCAATGTACATGTCTCCTTATCATGGGATGAGCTCGCATATCATATTAGGGAAGTTGCCTCGCCTTGCCGGCGCTGACGTCGCTGTTTTTCCTCTCCCCTATGGAAAAGCTAGTTTCATAAACATCGTTAGGGATAAATACCTGAATGTTTGGAGAAATTTAACGTTTCCATTGTACCAATTGAAGCCAGTTTTCCCAATGCCAGGTGGTGGCATTACACCTTCTATGGTGCCTCAGATAATGAATGACTTGGGGAACGAAGTTGTGGTAGGTGTAGGAGGTGGGATACATGCTCATCCCCAAGGTCCACGTGCCGGAGCGAGAGCATTTCGCCAGGCAATTGATGCCACTATGCAAGGTATTTCTCTAACTGAAGCGGCTAAAAAGCATCCTGAATTGGCTACTGCATTACAGATTTGGGTTGAACCATTTAAAGAAATTAAAGGAGGGTAAAGGAGGTAAATATGGCTAAGGTTACAGTCTTGGGTGGGGGTGGGAGTGTAGGAAGTGTAGCGGCAAAGATAATTGCTTCCAGTGGAGTTTTCTCGGATGTTGTGATTGCTGATATTAACCTTGAGGCGGCGAAAAAAGTGGCGGGTGAAATTGGTGGAGGCAATGTTTCTGCGGTCAGGTTTGATGCAAATAGTGCAGAGAGCATAAAAAGTGCCATTAAAGGTTCTTCTGTGGTGCTGAATTGTGTCGGTCCTTTTTACAGGTTTGGTCCACCGATAATGAAGGCGGTTATAAGCTGTGGAATAAATTACGTTGATATATGTGATGATTTTGATGCTACGGAGAAACTCCTCGATATGGATAAGGAAGCTAAAAAAGCTGGAGTTTTAGCACTGATTGGTATGGGAAGTTCTCCTGGGCTGGCTAATGTATTGGTGAGATACTGTGCTGAATCTCTGCTGGATGCGATGGAGTCCGTTGACATTTACCATGCTCATGGGGGGGAAGAAACGGAAGGAGCAGCGGTGGTAAAGCATAGAATTCATTCTATGATGATAGATATTCCGATGTTCCTTGATGGTAAATTCACCACGGTGAGAGTACTTGAGGATAGCGGGAAAGCTTTGGAAGAGGAAACCGAATTTCAGGATATAGGGACATACAATGTTTATGCTTATCCTCATCCCGAGACGATAACGCTTCCTAAATTCTTTAAGGGAGTAAAGAGGGTAACCAATCTTGGAACTGTGCTTCCTCCTGGTTATGCTGAGCTTATAAAAGGGGTAGTGAAGTCAGGCATTACTATGGAGAAAGCGATTGAAGTCGGAGGGCAAAAGGTCGTTCCTTTGGAGTTCGCGGTAGCATTCATACTTTCTCAAAGAGGAAAGATCATGCAGGAAGCAGGATTAACCGTGCCTGTGGGATGTCTGAAGATAGTGGTGAAAGGGTATAAGGATGGACAAAAGAATACATATATCTTTTCTACATCTTCAAAGAAGAAAGGAATGGGTGAGGGGACAGGCATTCCTGCAGCACTTGGTGCAATGCTCATGGGAACCGGTAAACTAAAGGGGAAAGGTGTCTTGCCACCGGAGGGTTGTGTGAACCCAATGGATATGATTGAGTTGTTGCAAACCAAGGTGAAGACGACTGGAGCAATGGGAGGAGCATCATTGACCATGGAGCATATTGACCAGAGTGGGAAGTCGGAGAAAGTAGCTCTTCTCACTATGCTGAAAAAGAAGTGATAACAAAAGAATCGGTATAGCCGAGGTTTATATCACCTCTCCTTAAACACTGGTTTGCTTTTCCTGAAGGCGGCGTTGACCCTTCAGCATAGTCTGGTATTTTCTCGTGCAGTCACCTTCGTTTAAAGTTAACATAATGTTATAGGGTAATGACAAGGGGCGTTTTTAATTTTAGAGGGTTAAATGCCTTGACTCTTACACTCTACCGTGTATAATATTATTGATGGCAAAAAAGAAAGCGCAATGGGATAAAGAGAACATTAAAGAGTTGAGGCGGTATCTGGGGGTGACTCAGGTGAAAATGGCAGAACAACTGGGCACACGTCAGCAGACGATCAGTGAGTGGGAAACCGGGATGTATCGCCCTCGCGGTGCCTCAGCTACTTTGCTTAACATAGTTGCCGAACGTAGTGGCTTTAAGTATAAGGTAAGGAAGCACAATGAGCCAGATTAAAGTCGGTTGCTGTGGTTTTGCTAAGGGAAGAAAGGAGTATTTCCGCCTTCACGGTGGGAGTGATTATCGTCATCAATATACCAACGATGAGCTTATGAAGCTCTCAAAGATGATTGATGAGGAAGCTTATGTTCTGTGCAATGATGTTTTGAGGTTTAGGGATTTGGAGGGAGTAAAATAAATTTTTAGCTATGATTACACGTAAACGGATAAAAATTCAAGAAAAGGAGATAATTTCAATATGGGAGCGACTTTTGGGAGAGAAGTTGCTTACTGAAGGTAGAGAGCGGATTTGTGTAATTTATCCCGGCAGGGTTAATAACGGTAGTGGGCCCGATTTTCGTGATGCTGTAATCTTGGCTGGTGATAATAAGCTGATTAAGGGAGACATAGAGATTCATACACGAGCCAGGGATTGGCATAGCCATGGTCATCATTGCGACTCTGAGTATAAGGATGTAATTCTTCATGTAGTTTTGTGGAATGATGATGGGTATCCTACTTTTACCACGAATGGTAAATTTGTCCCCGTAATCTGTTTGGCTAAATCCTTACAGTATCAGGCTCGATTGATGCCCTACCATCAACTTCCTTGTTTTTGCAGTGGAGAAAAGGGGGAGAGGCAAGATTTGAAGAAGTTATTGCAGGATATGGGCGTGATAAGGTTCAAGCAAAGGGTGGAAATGTTTAGTAGTGAATTATTAAGGGAGGAAGCAAGCCAGGTGCTTTTTCAGGGCATAATGAGAGCTCTGGGCTATACCAAAAATAAGAGGGCTTTTGAAGAGCTGGCTCGGAGATTACCTCTTTGGTTGCTTGAGGGAGAGTTAAAGGGAAGGTTGTTGCTAAAGGAAGCCATGCTTTTAGGCATGGCTGGTTTATTGCCGTCACAGCGGGTGCGTTGTTTGCCCTTTGTATGTGAAGAGTGGGTAAAGGAGTTGGAACAAACCTGGCACTCATTTGGTCGAGGCGAAACTATGTCTCAAAGTGACTGGTGTCTCACCCATATATACCCCAATAATTCCCCTGTGCGGCGTATCATAGCTCAAAGCTATCTCCTTCATCGTTACCGTGTAAAGGGGTTATTGCCGAATATACTGGAGTTGGTAACTGAAGCGCCGTTAACAAAAGAAGCTTATTGGCTGGAAAGCAATTTAATGGTAGTAGGGGATAGATATTGGCTGGACCATTTTGATTTCGACATTGGGTCATGGATTAAAAAGTCGGCTCTTTTAGGGCGAGATAAGGCAGGGGAGATTGTGGTAAATGTAATATTGCCATTTACATTTTCATGGTGGCAAGCTACTGGCGAGAGAGAATTGCAGCAAAAGGCTCTTCAGCTTTACTTGGAGCATCCCAAGTTAGCCGAAAATGAGATTACATGCCATATGGCAAAGCAACTCTTTATGGAGCATACTTCAGGTTTCACTGCTTGCCAGCAGCAGGGGCTAATCCATTTATTTAAGGATTATTGTTGTCAGGCGAAATGCTCTGAATGTCCTCTGGTTACCCAAGGCTGAGGCTAGGGACTACATCCAGATCATAACTACTAAGATTGCCGTTCTGAAAATGATGATAGCCGCAGGCGGCTACCATGGCGGCATTATCGGTGCACAGATAAGGCGGAGGGACTGTAACAGGTACCGATGAGGAGTGGAGAAAGCGATGTGTCAAAAGTTTATTGGATGCCACGCCACCACCAAGCAAGATTTGCTTTACCAGTAATTCCTCGGCGGCATTGATTGTCTTTGTGACCAGAACATCTATTACCGCTTCCTGAAAGCTTGCGGCGACATCAGCTACCAACGAGCTATTTCCCAGGACCTGATTCTTCTGGACAAAGTGCCACAAGGCAGTTTTCAGGCCGCTGAAGCTGAAATCATGGCTTCCTTTAAGCCAAGCGCGGGGAAATTGTAGGCATGGTTTCCCCAAATTAGCTTCCTTCTCAATAATTGGTCCCCCGGGGTAGCCTAATTCCAGGATTCGAGCTGCTTTATCGAAGGCTTCACCAGCAGCATCGTCGCGAGTTCGCCCCAGTTTTTCAAATTGCCCGTGTCCTTTCATTAACACTAGCTCACTATGCCCTCCCGAGATGATGAGGCAGAGGCAAGGAAAGGAAGGCGGGTTTTCCTTATTCAGCCAGTTGGCGTAGATATGTGCTTCAAGGTGATTAATTCCAGTGAAGGGAAGGTTTTGGCTTAAGGCAATTGTCTTAGCTACATTGACTCCCACCAATAATGAACCAGCTAACCCTGGTCCAAAGGTTACTGCAATGCCATCGAGGTCTTGCCACGGTGTTTTAGCTTCAGTGATCGCCTTTTCAATAACAGGAACAATGGAAAGCATGTGTTGCCTTGAGGCTACTTCGGGCACTATGCCACCATAGCGAGCATGTATTTCTATTTGTGAGGCTACAACGTTGGACAAAATTCTAGTGCCGTCTTCCACGACTGCGGCGGCGGTTTCATCACAGGAAGTTTCAATACCCAAAATTTTCATGGTTTGTCCTTTGAGAAGCTCTATGTTTATCATATGTTAGCATATAACTGCCCTAGCATTAGAGTTTATCAAACGTTATAATGGAATGGTTTTAATTCTAAAAGGGGGAGACACAAAGAATGGATTTCAAGCTTGGGGAAAAGGAAGAGGCGTTAAGGAAGGAAATTCGTAAGTTTGCCCAGAAGGAGCTTCCTCCAGGGTCGTTTACTTTACTTCTGGAGGAGGAAAGCCGCGATGAGGATTGGAAGCTTGCCATGTCTACATCCAAGAAATTAGCCCAAAAAGGATGGCTGGTTATGGCGTGGCCAAAGAAATATGGTGGCAGCGCGGCTTCCTACTGGGAGCAAATGGTATATGGGGAAGAGTGCGGATATTGGGGAATACCCGGTATTTCCATGGGGATAAGTGGTGTAGCTTGGGTAGGTCCCTCCCTCATGCAGTTTGGAAACGAGGAACAGAGAAAAAAATACCTCCCCTTGATTGCTTCAGGAGAACCGGATGGTGTGTGGTGCACAGGATATAGTGAGCCTAATGCTGGTTCTGATTTTGCTAACATTCAGACTCGCGCCATAAAGGATGGGGATGAGTATGTTATTAATGGTCAAAAGGTGTGGACTAGCTGTGCTCATCGGGCAAGGTGGTGTTGGCTTGCTGTCAAAACAGACCCCAATGCTCCTAAAAAACATCGTGGCATTAGCATTTTTATTGTAGATATGAAGAGCCCGGGGATCACAGTTAACCCTTTACTAAATTATTATGGTGCCCACATATTTAATGAAGTTTTCTTTGACAATGTGAGAGTCCCTGCCTCCAACCTGGTTGGTGAGGAAAATAAGGGATGGTATCACTTAATGCAGTCATTGGCTTCTGAGAGGCACAGCTTTGGTCCATCGCTTTATGGAAATGCTAGGAGATTGCTGGAAGAGTTGGTAAATTATGCTAAAGAAACTCAGCATGATGGTAAACCTTTGTGTCAAAATCCCGAAGTTCGCCATATGTTAGCTGCTGCTGCTGTTGAGGCGGAGATGCTAAAGCTATTCAACTACCAGATAACCTGGGAGTTGACTCAAGGGATTACCCCCATTTATGGCTCCTCACGAAATAAAGCTTTTGGTGACCAACTGTTGGAACGGTTAGGTATTATCGGGATGAAACTCATGGGTGCCTACTCCCAGGTTGACCCGTATTCGAAATGGACGAAGCTCCACGGTATCATCCAAAGGTTGTATCTGCTTTTCCCTGGCATATCAATTGCGGCTGGAACTGATGAAATTGAGAAGAACGTGATCGGGCAGTTTAAGCTAGGCTTGCCCAAATCATATTGAAATATCAGGGGGTATGATGGATTTTAAGCTTTCAGAAGACCAAGAGATGCTCCGGAGTTTAGCTAGGGATTTCCTGACAAAGGAGTGCCCCAAGTCCAAAGTCAGGGAACTAGAGATGGATGAAAAAGGGTATGACCCGCAGATGTGGGAAAGGATGGCTGAGTTGGGGTGGCTCGGGCTTGTTTTCCCAGAAAACTATGGCGGTACAGGGGCCACTTTTCTGGACCTGGTGCTCCTGACGGAGGAGATAGGAAGGAATATTCTCCCCGGTCCTTTCTTTTCTACTGTTGTTTGTGCCTTGCCAATACTGGAGTATGGGGATGAAGAGCAAAAGGCGAAATTTCTCCCTCAAATAGCAAATGGGGCAGCAATTTGGACTTTGGCGTTAATTGAGACACTGGGGGGATATAAAGCTTCGGAGATAAAGATCTCTGCCAGGATAGGAGATGGGGGATATGTTATTGAGGGCACTAAGCTTTTTATTCCCAATGCCACCGTAGCAAGTCATTTATTGGTAGCAGCGCAAACCGGTGAGGGTGATAAGGGAATCACAATGTTTGTCGTTGGCGCTCATAGTCCAGGCGTGGAGGTAGAGGTAATTCCCACTATAGCCGAGGATAAACAGTGTCAGGTAACGTTCACCAAGGTAAAAGTACCTGAAGGTAACATTCTTGGGGATGTGGGAGGGGGATGGAGTATAGTGGAGTTTATTCTGGAAAGGGCGGCTATCTTAAAGTGTGCTGAAGTATCTGGAGGATGCCAAGCTGTTGTGGAAATGACTAATGCCTATGCTAAAGACAGGGTTCAATTTGATAAGCCTATTGGTTCCTTCCAGGCGATTCAACATAGGTTGGTTGACATGTTTGTTAATGTAGAAGGCTTGCAATATCTGGTATATCAAGCAGCGTGGGAGATAAGCGCTGGGTCTCCATCAAAGTTACACATCTCCTTAGTCAAGGCGAAAGCAGGCGAAGTTTACCAGCAGACTTGCCTTGATGCGATTAAAATTCATGGAGCCACTGGGTTTACCAAAGAACACGATGTTGGTCTCTACTTCCGGCGTGTCAAGGCATCGGAGTTTGCTATGGGGGATACCGATTTGTGGCGAGAGAGAGTGGCTGTTGAATTAGGACTTTGAAAGTTAGAAGGGTATATTGGTGCTACGGTGATTTTTTGATATAATCGCCAAGTAATAAAAATAAAAAGGAGGTTTACTATGGCAGAAGTCAAAGATTACATGTGGAACTATTCCGACCCTTATGCGTATTTGAAGAAGATCGACCATGGTTTAAGCAGTCTGCCACCAATGATTATCTCGGTGGCACTGACGGGAAGCGTGCATGGCAAAGAAGCAAATCCCAACTTACCGGAAATGCCTGAAGAGCAAGCGGAGCAAGCTTATGATGCTTATAAAGCTGGGGCGAGCATTGTGCATATTCATCGTCGCTTGAGAGACAACCCAAGTATGACTTCCTATAGTGGCGATGATTATTTGGAGGTCAATGCTCTAGTCAGGGGAAAATGCCCCGATATAATTATAAATAATACCACAAGCGGTCTTCCCGGGATTCCCATAGAGCAAAGGCTGGCTTGTGTAGAGCATGCCAAGCCTGAGATGGCTAGTCTGGATGTCCATGCGTTTATAATGCGTGTGGTCATAAAGGCGCGTGAGCCTGGGCAGGAGCCGTTGTCCTTTGATGTCTGTATACCCTGGACTTATGGCGAATCGGAGAAATATGCTACGAAGATGAAGGAGAAGAGAGTAAAGCCTGAGCTAGAGATATATGACCCTGGTGAGTTCTGGTTTGTGGATAGCTTAATTAAGGGTGGCTTTGTTGCCCCCCCTTACTGGATTCAGTTTGTTATGGGCTTCCAAACGAGCATGTATGCTACGCCGGCGAACGTGTTAAATTTGGTTCAGCACTTACCGCCGAATTCCTTATTCAGCATGATTGGCACGGGTGTTAATCAGATTCCCATGGTTACCATGGGAATTATTCTTGGCGGTCATGTCCGAGTTGGCATGGAGGACAATATCTACATTGAGCCTGGGAAATTATGCCGGAGCAATGCCGAACAGGTGGAGAAGATAGTAAGGCTAGCCAGGGAAATGGGGCGCAGGATAGCTACACCCAAGGAAGCCAGACAGATGCTTGGCATTTCTGAAAAGCCAACTCAATATAGCTAGGTTTTCGCAACTTTTAGTTCAAATAGTTCAAGGAGGCGTAATGGCTAGAAGAGTAGCCATAGTTGGCTATGCCCAAAGTCATCATCAGCATGATATGCCGATGACGAGGGAAGACATGGTGTTTGAAGTTGCCAAAGGGGCTCTTCATAACGCAGGCATTTCAAGGGAGGATGTGGACACTGTGATTACTGCTTCCACGGATTTTTTAGATGGAAGGACAATCTCAAACCTTTATACCAGCATGGCTGTGGGGGCTTATCTGAAAGATGAATCGAAGGTGGAGGAAGATGGAGCTTTTGCAGCCTCTTATGCGTTGATGAGAATCCTTTCTGGAGTTCATGATATAGCCCTGGTGGAGGCACATACACAAGGCTCGGTGGTGAATCCTCATCTGGTATCCAGCTATACATTCGACCCACTATTCGAACGACAGCTTGGCTTTCTGAATGATATATCGGCTGCAGCTCTCCAGGCGAGGATGTATATGAACAAGTATGGTGTGTCGGAAGAACAAGTTGCGATGGTGGCTGTTAAGAACCTCATGAACGCTGCCGATAACCTAAACGCCCATAGAAAAATGCCAGATGTGACTGTGGAGGAAGTGCTTAATTCTAAGATTTATTATGACCCTATAAGAGAACTAACGATGTCTCCTGTTAGCGATGGGGCTTGTGCTATAGTGCTTGCCTGTGAACAAAAAGCTAGGGAAATTACCGATAAGCCAGTATGGATAGAAGGAGTAGGTAGCTGTCAGGATGGCTATCTACGTGATAGAAGCCTCTATAAGCTTGATTCTTTGCAAAAGGCTGCTCAAGATGCTTATGAGATGGCTAGGGTAAGTGACCCGTTTGCTCAGATTGATGTTTTCGAGGTTTCTGAGAAGTATGCTCATGAGGAGCTGATGATTTATGAGGCTCTGGGGTTGTGCCGAGAAGGGGAAGGTAAAGCTCTAATTGAGAAAGGTACGACCGAAAAGGATGGTGAAATACCAGTGAACCCCAGTGGTGGAGCGTTAGGTGCAGACCCGATTTGCGCTACAGGTCTGATAAGGGTTATAGAAGCGGCGAAGCAAATCAGGGGTGAGGCAAATGGTTACCAAATCCCTGCATACAGGGCTCTAGCGCATGGACAATTTGGGATTTGTGCTCAGAAAAACGTAGTTTTTATTCTAGGGAGTGAATAAAATGAGGAACGTCGCCATAATTGGCTGTGGTCAGACAAAACATTCTGCGCGGAGGAGGGACGTTAATCTTGCTGAGATGGTTGGAGATGCAGTGTGGAATGCATTAGAAGATGCTCAGGTAACTTCTCAGGAAGTGGATGCTTTTACTGTGGGAAATATGCAGGGGTTTGGTGGGGTTGCTCAGCCGGAGCAATGGCTTGGAGATTGGATTGGTGCCTCAGGAAAGCCAGTCCTCCGAATTGCCACTGGTGGGTCAACCGGCGGATGTGTTGTTCAGGCAGCTTATTATGCTGTAGCTTCAGGGCTTTATAATATAGCTATAGCCACTGCCTGGGAAAAACATTCAGATAGCAAAGAGCCTGGAGCGACAACTGGTCTTGCTCATGTCGCTCTTGGTAACACAATCAATATGATAAATTGCGGGGTGAGCTTCAAGCATCTACTATCTATGACCTTGGTAGGTGCTGCTGCAGGGGTTGCTTGTTACCAGGCAATGTATTATATGCACAGAAGTGGGTGTAAGGTTGAGCATTTGGATATGGTGGCTGCTAAGGATAGGCGTAACGCCGCTAAGAACAAGTATGCCCATCTTCAGTGGCCTGGTTGCACTCCTGAGGATATAGCTAAAACTGAATGGGTTGCATATCCATTTAGATATGGACATATTTGTCCGGCAAGCGATGGTGCCTCTGCTATAGTTCTTGCTTGTGAAGATATTGCCAGGAAAAGGTGCAAGAAGCCAGCCTGGATCAAAGGGCTTGCCGCTTATTCAGATGAGGAAAACCAGTTGATGAGTGAAGGTGCTGGAGGGATAGGTATTCTTGATGCTTCACAGCAGATAGGGGCAAGGATGTCGGCGATAAAAGCTTACCGGATGGCAGGAATAAAAGACCCTCAAAAAGAGATTGATGTGGCTGAGATTTATCAACCCTTCCCCAGTCAGGAGCTGATATTTGCTGAAAGATTAGGATTATTTGATGAAGGGACAGCATGGAGAGCTCTGGAGAAAGGTGAGACGGATATTAATGGTAGAATGCCTTGTGACCCTTCAGGTGGTGTGAATGCTACCAATGCTATAGGCTCTTCAGCGCTACAGCGCATTTTGGAGTGTGCCTTACAGATAATGGGTAAGGCAGAGGAGCACCAGGTCCTCAAGGAGGTTCATAACGCCGTGGCTACTGGGTGGGGTGGCGCCACGAATTACATTGCTGTAACGGTCCTCGGTGATTCTTTCTATTGATTCTTGAGGGGGTGAAAGGAATGCCATATATAAGGGAACAAAGGAAAGAGACGATGAGTGTGATAGGGGATTGGGATATAGGGGGCTCGACCACCTGGAAAGATTCCACGCTCCTTCGGGAATATGCCCAAGGGCTGAAGGAGAAAAAGATAATTGGCTCTTTGTGTCCTGGATGTGGAAAGGTTATTGTGCCGCCAAGGAACATATGCGGAAGGTGCCACAGGAAGATGGATGAGAAAGTGGTTGTCAGTGATATCGGCACCGTTACTTGCTTTGTAATCTCGGCACCTTTTGCGAAGGGGAAAATGCATGTGCTGGGGATGGACCCTGTGGAGACGGGTTTGGTGGGAGAGGGTGAGCGTGTTATTTCGGTTTATGTCAAACTCGATGGTGCCGATTCCAATATTGATACTGAGCTAATAGGTGCTAAACCTGAGGAAGTTTATGTAGGAATGAGGGTTAAGGCAGTTTGGGCAAAGGAGCGGCAGGGGAAGCTCAGTGATTTAGAAGCTGTTGAGCCTCTTAGGGATTAAGAAGGAGATATGGAGATGTCGTCACAAAGCGAGATAGTTCTAACAAGAGTTCCTGTCCCCTTGGTCGCTGGCTTCCAATGGTCAGTGGGCGAGTTGATGGAGAAATTTATGAAAACACTGGCTGACAAGAAGATTTTAGGAGTTAAATGTCCTAACTGTGGGTATGTGTATGTGCCACCAAGGTGGAGATGTGGGAAATGTCATGCCAAGCTGGGCGAGGGAAATCTCACTGAGTTATCTGGGAAAGGTATCTTGCTAAGTTATGCCACTGCTTATGTTGAGCTTGATGGTGTTGGGAGTTTTAGAGACCTATCTGAGCCAAAGCCAATCGGGGCTATAAAGCTGGACGGTGCTGATTCCACGTTGTTCATGCCATTGGGGGAGGTGAAGCCTGAGGTGTTAAAGGAAGGCATGAAGGTTGAGGTGGTATGGAGAGAGGAGACAAAAGGGGAGTTAGCGGATATAAGGTATTTTAAGCCAGTCAAGAGGTGAAATTCTAGCGCTGGTAAGTTTTTGGTAAAACAGCTGAGATATTCTGAGTATTCTAGCGTTCCTTTAGCAGGCGAGAAGTTAACATAACTCTTTTTCTGCCTTCATAAAGACATTTTTACTTTGATTTTGTAACTTATAGTGTTAAAATTTAGCTATGTCGGGGCATTCTAAGTGGTCACAGATTAAGCGGCAAAAGGGAGTGACTGATGCTCGGCGTGGTCAGTTATTTACCAAGCTTACTCGAGAAATCATGGTCGCGGTAAAGCAAGGTGGAGCAAACCAGGAAACTAATTTTCAGTTGCGTCTGGCAGTGCAAAAAGCTCGTAATGGTAACATGCCTTTGGAAAATATTGAGAGGGCAATAAATCGTGCTAGTGGAGGGGGTGAGGCCTCTGAGTTAGCCTCGGTAATGCTTGAAGGCTATGGTCCGAACGGAGTAGCAGTGTTGGTGGAGGCATTGACCGATAACCGTAAACGGGCTATTCAAGAGGTGCGTCGTCTTTTTACTCGCCATAATGGCAGCCTGGGTGAAAGTGGTTGTGTTTCCTGGCTTTTTGAAAATAAGGGTGTGGTTGTGGTGGAAAGCGGTGGCTCTGAGGCTGAGGAAGTGGCATTGCAGGCTATTGATGCCGGCGCTGAAGATGTTAAGACGGAAAAGGGTTATCTCGAGATACATACTCAACCACAAGATATGGAGAAGGTAAAGGAAGCTATCGGCGAAGGACGACACATAATCTCCGCAGAATTATCCTTAATGCCCAAAACCACGGTGATGCTTGGTGAAAAGGAGGCAACTCAAACTTTGGCATTTCTTGATGAGTTAGAAGAACTGGATGATGTACAGCGGGTATCCTCCAACATTGATTTTTCAGATACTACCTTAGAGAAACTACGCTCTCAAAGATAAATTAATGCGCATTCTTGGCATTGACCCTGGGACGGTGAATTTAGGCTATGGAGTGGTAGACGATGGCCAGGAGATGCGGATGGTGGATTATGGAGTGCTAAGCCTTTCACGGTATGCTCGTTTGGAGGAAAGATTGCGTTCCATATATGATGGATTATCTCAAATTGTTGCCAAGCATCATCCCGACGAAGTAGCTATTGAGGAACCCTTCGCTGGGTGTAATATCCATTCAGCACTGGCTATTGGCCGGGCGCAAGCTATAGCTATTTTGGTGGCTGCCAATCAGCGATTGCCAGTACATTGTTATTCTCCTGCTCAGATAAAGCAGCAAGTGACCAGCTACGGAGGGAGCGATAAAAAACAAGTACAGGAAGGGGTGAGAATGATTCTGGGACTTCAAGAGTCGCCTCAGCCAAGCGATGCCAGTGATGCCTTAGCTGTGGCAATTTGCCATATCCAGCAAAGTCGCCTTGATAAGTTGCTTGCTAACGAAGGTTGAGATGATAGCCACCCTAGAGGGAATACTGGAACACTGTGGTATCGGTTCAGTTGTCATCAAGGTGGGTGGTGTTGGTATTCAGGTATATGTTCCCAGCTTAACTTTAAGTCGATTAGGAGTTATTGGTGATAAAGTTTCACTTTATACCCACCTCTATGTAAAAGAGGATAATATCTCCCTCTATGGCTTTGCCTCCAGTGAGGAAGTAGCTCTGTTCAAGAATCTTATCTCTATCTCAGGAATTGGTCCCAGGATAGCATTAGCATTGCTCTCTAAACTGAGTGCGGAACAACTAGCCACAGCGATTATCAGCGGTAATGTTGCCCTTATCGACCAAGTACCTGGCATCGGCAAAAAGATAGCAAACCGCCTCGTTGTCGAGCTCAGAGACAAGCTGGAGCGGGAGTGGAAGGAAGCCGCTTTGCCCTTAGCTCCCGAAGATAGCGATGCTATAGCTGCCTTAACCAGCCTGGGCTACTCTTTGAGGGAAGTTATTCAGGTTGTTTCCAGCATCCCAAATTCCTCGGAGCTAAGTTTGGAAGAAAAAGTTAAAACAGCACTCCAGGAATTAGCTAGCAAGTAAGGAGCTTGTGGGGCGGTTAAGCAGCAGCTCGAGCTGCTGCTAGGGGCAACGATATGTCTGAAGTAATTGAAGCAGCCAGTAACATGAAGGCAGGTGTAAAGCAATTCTTCGTCTCAATGCCTTCGGCTATTTGAAAAGGACAGGTGATTAAAATCAATGGCTTCGTTCAAAATCGTTTCTGACTTTCATCTCACCGGGGATCAGCCACAAGCAGTGGAGAAGTTAGTCCAAGGGTTGGAAAGGGGATATCGCGAGCAGACATTGGTGGGTGTGACTGGCAGCGGCAAGACCTTCACCATGGCTAATGTCATTGAGAGAGTACAAAGACCTACACTCGTTCTCTCTCACAACAAGACTTTAGCTGCTCAACTAGCCACTGAGTTTAGGGAATTCTTCCCTGAGAGTGCCGTGGAATACTTTGTCAGTTATTATGACTACTATCAGCCTGAGGCTTATATCCCCAGCACCGATACTTATATTGAAAAGGAGACCGATATAAATGAGGAGATCGATAAGCTGCGTCATGCTGCAACCAGAGCTCTGTTCGAGCGCCGAGATGTAGTTATCGTGGCTTCAGTCTCTTGTATTTATAGCTTAGGCGCCCCTGAGGAATATCATAGTTTTGCCCTTACTGTGAAAAAAGGGGGAAGTTATAACCGTGATAAGCTTGTCCGTCGTTTGGTTGATATGCAGTATGTGAGGGACGATTTTGAGCTTACCAGAGGTAAATTTCGCATCAGGGGTGACACGCTGGAAATCCAGCCAGCTTACGAGGAAATGGCACTGCGAATTGAGTTCTGGGGAGACGAAATTGACCGTATCGTGGAAATCGACCCGCTCACCGGTGAACTCCTAGCTCAGCCTTCGCAGGTAGACATTTACCCTGCCAAGCATTTCGTTACTCCTCATGACAAGTTGATAGCGGCGATTGAGGATATTAGGGAGGAATTAAGGGAAAGGCTTGAGGTGCTGAAGAGTCAGGGCAAACTTCTTGAGGCTCAAAGGCTTGAAGCTCGCACTAATTACGATATTGAAATGCTTCAAGAGGTGGGCTATTGCACCGGTGTGGAGAATTACTCCAGACATCTGCAGCGGCGTGCTCCAGGAAGTACACCCTGGACGTTGCTTGATTATTTTCCCGATGATTATTTGTTGTTTATTGATGAATCCCACATGACCTTGCCTCAGATAAGGGGGATGTATCATGGAGATATATCCCGAAAGCAGACCCTGGTTGATTACGGTTTCCGCCTTCCTTCAGCGTTGGATAATCGCCCATTGAATTTTGATGAATTTCGGAAGCATGTTAATCAGGCCATATACGTCTCGGCTACACCAGCACAATATGAATATGAGCATAGCCAGCAAGTTGTGGAGCAATTGATTCGCCCTACAGGTTTACTGGAGCCTAGCGTGGAAATTAAGCCAGCTAAAGGGCAGATCGACGACCTCATCTATCAGATAAGGACGAGGGTGGATAAAGGCGAACGCTGCTTGGTAACTACTTTGACTAAGAGGATGGCTGAGGAATTGTGTGACTATCTCAGGGAGATGGAGATAAAAACTCATTATCTTCACTCCGAGATCGAGACCCTGGAGAGGGTAGAGATATTGCGTGACCTTCGGCTTGGTGTTTACGATGTCGTGGTGGGCATAAATTTATTACGAGAGGGATTGGACTTACCCGAGGTGAGCCTGGTAGCCATACTTGATGCTGATAAGGAGGGTTACTTAAGGTCAAAAGAAGCGCTTATCCAGACCATGGGTAGGGCGGCTCGGCATGTAAATGCTCATACGATAATGTATGCTGACTCTATTACCAAGTCTATGCATGAAGCGATAGAAGAAACGCAGCGGCGCCGTCGAATTCAGGAGGCTTACAATAAAGAACGTGACATAACACCACAGGGAATAAAGAAGGCGATTAAGGATATCACTGAGCGGGTTCAGGTGGTAGCGGAGACACGAACTCCTTACATAGCTGCCCCTATTTCTGTAGAGGAGATGCATCGCCTCATTAAACAGCTAGAATCTCAAATGAAGAAGGCGGCTAAGAATCTGGAATTTGAGAAGGCTGCTTTACTCCGCGACCGCATTATTGAATTGAGGAAGGACGAGGAAGCAATCTCGCCCTTCGCTAAAGCGAAATAGGCATTTTTGCAGCTTACTCCTGATTTTGTTGACGGTGATAAGCGGTGTTATACTCTGACGTATAGGAATGGCGAGGATAGACAAGCGAACGAATGATGAAATCCGCCCGGTGCGTATAACCTTGGGTTATCAATCTTTCGCTGAGGGCTCAGCGTTGATAGAGCTAGGGCAGACGAGGGTGTTATGTTCTGTGAGTATGGAGGAGAGGGTTCCTAATTTCCTGAGGGATAGTGGACAGGGCTGGGTGACGGCGGAATATGCTATGCTGCCCCGCGCAACGCTTACCCGCACACCGAGAGATAGGGTGGGAGGAAGAAGCCAGGAAATCCAGCGCCTTGTTGGTCGTAGTTTGAGGGCGATAACTAATATGACTGTCCTTGGGGAGCGAACTTTCATTGTGGACTGCGATGTATTGCAAGCAGACGGCGGCACTAGGACCGCTGCGGTCACCGGTGGCTATGTTGCCCTGTATCAAGCGTTCCATAATTTGAGAAAGCAAGGTGTATTGCCCTTTATGCCGCTCAATAAGATGGCAGCTGGCATTAGCGTGGGAATTGTTAATGGAGATATGATGCTCGACCTTTGCTATGAGGAAGATTATCGTGCTGAAGTTGATTTTAATGTAGTTATGACTGATAAAAACGAATTTGTAGAAGTCCAGGGAACTGCCGAAGGTAAGCCTTTCTCTAGAGAAACTATCGATTCACTGCTCTCATTAGCCCAGCAGGGAATAACAAAGCTGTTCAAAAGCCAGAGGGAAGCAGTA
>Ga0209610_1000068_pt1 | contig 46783 bp, 40 predicted proteins | sample LakKivw275mmetaG_FD_184137 | JGI IMG/M metagenome (GOLD analysis project Ga0209610, IMG submission 184137) | Anoxic lake water microbial communities from Lake Kivu, Rwanda to study Microbial Dark Matter (Phase II) - Lake Kivu water 275m metaG... | ecosystem: Environmental > Aquatic > Freshwater...
GAAAACCAGCCGCCCGGCGACGGAAACTGTAACCCATGCCCTGACAACAAACTGTAACCCATGTCCCGTTCGCGCCGGGGGGGGGGAGGTTCGGGCTCGCGCTGGAAGAACAGGAACGGCGTGTCTTGGATCGGGTCCGTATGAGCAAGTCTATAACGCCAGCGAAGGTCAGAGAACAATGCGGTCTGGAGAACAGGGAAGCAACATACCTGCTTCGTAAGTTGATAGATTCCAGCAAGTTAAAGAAGGTAGGTGCCAAGCGCTGGACCCGCTATGTCCGACCGGAATCAACTCTATGAACAACGCTATGGACAACGATAAGGCCCGCAGACGAGGACGACCACGAAGACGATGAGTACGATATCGGTGTCGACTTCGACATCGACGAGGACAACGGCTACGAGGCCGGCTTCGACTACGACCTCGGCTCCAGCCTCGACTCCGGCTACGACCACGGCTACGGGTTCGACCGCGACAGCGGCTGCGACTACGGCTGTGGCTACGACCTCGACTAGGACCATGGCCGACAGCGGTGGGACTACCGGGCGGAGGAAGGTGGAAGAGAACAACAAGAAGACGACGACGACGAACGTGACCAGCAGCAGCACCACGACCACCATGACCTAGATGACGATGAAGATGATCATGACCACGATGACGAGGTCGACGAGGAGCATCATGATGACCTGGATGATGATGACGATGATGCAGACATCGGGCATGGCAATCGTCAGATAGTCGTCAGATGAAAGCGCACAATCGTCCGACCGAACCTGAGGTGGGGGTTCAAATCCCCCGTCGAGTACGAAAGGCCAGGCCGCGCAGCGTTGCCGTAAGGAAGTGGCGAAGGGGGTCTGAGTGGCCGCAGAACTGAAGATAGAGCAACTTTGGAGGGATGCGGGTTTCAGGCCGAACGATGAGCAGCGAGAGGCGATTCTGCATACCGATGGACCGCTCTACCTGCCGGCCGGTCCCGGTTCGGGTAAGACGCGGGTACTGCTCTGGCGTGCGCTCAATCTGATCGTCTTTCACGGCGTGCAGCCGGGCGACATCTTTCTATCGACTTTTACCGAGAAGGCTGCGCGCCAACTGAGAGAAGGAATCCGTACCTACCTTGGTTATGCGACCGCCAGAACGCAGAAGCCGTACGACATATCGCACATGTACGTCGGCACGGTCCATTCGCTGTGCCAGCGGATAACGCAGGACCGGAGGTTCTCGCCGGACAGGGCGCGGCCACGTGCGCCGGTGCTGATGGACGAGCTTTCTCAGTATTTCTTCATCTACCGCAACCGCAACTGGGAACAGATAAGGGCCGGCGTGGACAATGCGGTCTCTTCTGTAAACGCCTGCTTCGGTTCCGGGAGCACGTCTCGCCACCGCGCGGTTGGCAACTGCACCGGTCTGTTCAACCGGCTGTCGGAGGAATGCATCACGCCGGAAGAGGCGCGTGCGCGAACGCGGAACGCCGACCTCCGCAGCGCAATAGCGCTGTATGCGAACTACCTGAACGCGCTGGCCGCGAACCAGCCACCACTGACCGACTTTGCGCTGCTACAGCAGCACGGGTTGAGAATTCTGCGTGAAGGGGCGGGGCGAGTCGCGCCGTTTCGTCACGTCATTATCGACGAGTATCAGGATACCAACACCATCCAGGAACGGCTGTTCTTCGAGCTGGCGAAAGCCCACAAGAACATCTGCGTTGTCGGCGACGACGACCAGGCCCTCTACCGCTTCCGCGGGTCCACGGTCGAGAACTTCGTCGAGTTTCCCGCCCGCTGCAGGGAGCACCTCAGCGCGAAGCCTCGTAAGATCGTACTCGCGGCCAACTACCGGTCACGCGAACCGATAATCAGCTTCTGCCGCAGTTTCATCGAGCACCCGACCTGTAACTGGCAGAAGCGGGGCAGGCCGGGAGAGTACTACCGAGTCATGGACAAGGACCTGCGCCCGGTCCGAACCGAGCCGGGTGCGGCGGTCGTCGCCAGCTCTCAGGGCAAACCGGCCGACGTCTACGCCGAGATAGCCGAACTGGTCCGCGCCATCATCGACAAGAAGAAGGTCTCCGATCCTAACCAGATAGCTTTCCTCTGGCCGTCGCTTGGTTCAAGCCACGTCCAGCCCATGATCGCCGCGCTCGAAAAGCGGAAGCTCGACGTCTACGCCCCGCGCGCAAATGGTTTCTTGGACACCGACGAAGCCCAGGAGATCTTCGGTCTCTATCTGCAGTTGTTCGGCGTGCCGGGTGGAAGCGACCGCTATGGCGGAGCGTTCGACGACTACATGGATTGGGTGCGGGGGGCGAAGCGGCGCGGCAGAGAGCTGATGGACGACGATTCTGACCTGCGTCGTTACATCGAGGACCACCGCACAGAGATAGACGGGGTTGTGGCCGACTACAGAGCGCTTGCCAAAGCGGTCAACAAGGCTGGTCTAGATTGGGACGCACCTTACGAGCCCGCCACCATGCGCGCAGCGTTGATGTCCGCGCAGGGCCTGTCCAACCCGGCGAAGGCATCACTGGCGGACGGCCGGTTTGAGCGGTACGTCGCCGAAAGAGCTGCGGCCGGCCAGCCCTATCGCCTGAGCTATGTCGTAAACCGGTCGTCGGCTCTCGACTGGAGCGTGCTGGACCTTTTCTATCAGCTATGCGGCTTCAAGCACTTCCGCAGGATGTTCGACGTCGCCGCGCGCACTCCGAATCCCGACGAGGGGCCAATCTGCAATCTCGGGCTGCTGTCCCAGTACATCGCGCGCTTCATGGACGACTACGCGGGCAGTTCAGTGCTCACCGGTCGCTTTCTGAACGAAGATGGCTTCGTGCATACCTTCTTCAGCAGCTATGTTTACGCGCTCCACCGCCAGGGAATATCCGAATACGAGGACGCCGAGGACCCGTTCCCCAAGGGCCGGATTCCCTTCATTACCATCCATCAGGCCAAGGGGCTTGAGTTCCCGGTGGTGGTACTCGGTACGCCCCGCAAGGGCGAGAGGCTGCAGGAGGTCGAGGAACTGGTGCAGCCTCTTATCCGGCGGGAAGGCGAGCCAGTGGCGAAGATGCCCGTGTTCGACGTTCGCCGTATGTTCTACGTGGCCATCTCCCGACCCAAGAACCTACTGGTCATCGCGCACTACCGCGGTCAGGGCCAACACACCAACGAACCGTTCGCCAGCCTGCTCGACGACGACTTCCCGCGAATACCCGACCTAGATGTGGACACACTCCCTGTCGTCGACGACAAGAGCGAGGAGATGCCCGAGACATATTCCTACACCGCTGACTATCTGGTCTACAAAAAGTGCCCGCGCCAGTACATGATATACCGCAAGTACGGGTTTGTGCCCTCACGCTCGCAGACGATGTTCTTCGGCAGCCTGGTCCACAGCACGCTTGAGGACCTGCATCACTACCTGATTGCGGAAAGGGGGAAGAAATGATCCCGGACGACAGGAAGGTCGAGGAACACATCCGGCAGACATTCCGCGCCAACTACGAAAGGCTCAGATCCGAAAGCGGCCACGCCCTTTCGCCAGACGTGATCGAATCCGCGTTGCAGCACGTTCTTCTCTACTGGCGCCGGCTACGTGAGATAGCGAACAGTGTGACCGACACCGAAGTCAGGCTGAACCTGCCCGGCCGCGAGTCACCGGCAGGCCGCAAGTTCTCCATCGAGGGTGTGGTGGACATCGTCCGGGCTGAGGGCAAGACCGGCATGTACGACGTCAAGACGCAGGACTCCCGGGCTGTGCAGGCCGAGCTCGACTTCTACCGCGAACAGCTCAACGTGTACGCTTACATTTGGAAGAACCTGCACCAGCAACCGCTCGACGATGCGGCCATCATCGCCACACAATTCCCCGATGACGTCAAACAGGCGATGGACAACGGCGACGCCACGGGGATAGAGAAGGCGCTCGCGGGCTGGGACCCGTTGGTCCCGATACCGTTCGACGACAAGCAAGTTGAGGAGACGGTAAAGAAGTTCGGCAAGGCGGTTGATGATATCGAGGCCGGCAAGTTCGACCCGGCCCCGATGGCCAAACTCAAGAAGCGCGAGTACAAGGACAGGACGTTCGCCGTGAACGTCTGTCGCAACTGCGACGCGAGATTCTCCTGTGCTTCCTACCGGGAATACGCGAACGCGCCCGGTCACCGCGAATCACGACGGTTCCGTGAGTACTTTGGCAACCAGGGCACCAAAGACGAACGGGCGGACCAGGTAGATGCCGCACTTCGAGCGACCGACATCGCCAATCCCGCCGACGAGGTGTAGACAACAGGATGCCAGTCAGAAGCCGTTCCCTTCCTCCCGGCTGGCGGATGGTGAAGTTCGGGGATGTCGTCCGGCAGGTGAGCGAGGCGGTGCGCGACCCGGCAAAGGAAGGACTCGACCGCATTGTCGGGCTTGAGCACATAGACTCGGACGACCTGCACATCAAACGCTGGGATGACATCGGCGAGGGAACCAGCTTCTCGAAAAGGTTCAGAAGGGGCCAAGTCCTGTTCGGCAGGCGCAGGGCGTACCTGCGCAAGGTGGCCTATGCCGAGTTCGACGGCATCTGCTCAGGCGACATCACGGTCATGGAGTCGAAGGGCAACGAGTTGCTGCCAGAGCTACTTCCATTCCTCGTGCAGACAGATGGGTTCTACGAACATACCCAGAAGGTATCTGCGGGCGGGCTCTCGCCGAGGGCAAAGTGGCGGGACCTTGCCGGCTACGAGTTCGCCCTTCCTCCCATTCCCGAGCAGCGCCGCATCGCCGAAATCCTCTGGGCAGCGGAACGAGCAGAAGTGCAGTGGGCGGGTTGTGCGAAGCAACTCGCCAATCTAACCGATGCCTGGCTTGGAGAGTACTCTAGGACTGCCGATGCTGCGGTGCGCGGAGCGAACCCGCAGCTCACCGTCGTCGGCGAGAACCTGTCTTGGGATGTGAGGCAGTGGCGCCATTGCACTCTTGGCGACATCGCGCGGATACGAAGAGGCGCCAGCCCTCGTCCAATCGGTGACCCTAGGTGGTTCTCAAGTGATGGCCCCGGTTGGGTGAGAATAGCAGACGTCACAGCGTCTGACGGCGTGCTTACCAAAACGACACAATACCTCTCGGCGGAAGGTGTCTCGCGGACTGTGAGAGTATTCCCTGGTCAAGTGATCATGAGCATCTGCGCTACGATAGGAGAACCGATCATCGTTGGAATGGAAGCATGTATTCATGATGGTTTCGTTGTCTTCGATGAGCTTTCGCTGATCGGTCCGGAATTCCTGGTCTGGCTATTGCGATCCCGAGGCAGCTACTTCAAGAAGCACGGTCAGCCCGGAACACAGGTGAACCTGAACGCAGATATCGTCAAAGAGTGTGCTATTCTCGTACCTCCACCGCAAGTCCAGGAGAGAATCGTCGCGTTCCTTTCGGACATAGCCGCTACCAGGAGGAAGGTTGAGGATGCCTGTCGTTCTATCGCTGCACTGCGGAGCAAGTACTTGCAGGCCGAGTTGTCTAGCGGGCGCCGTGGGGCGCCAGACCGCGCCGCCGGTGCATCCTGATGTTTACTGAGGCCAACAGCGTAGAGGACTTCGTGTTGGCGCTGCTGTGCGGCGCGCATAGGGGCGAGTTGCCGTTTGCGGCAGCGGATGGAACTGCGGTGGCGCGGGTGGCGGAGAGCCTCGGCTGGGAGTATGCAGAGGCACTGGCGTTGCCGCGGGCGGATACCGACGTGCTGGTTGAGCCGCATCTGCGAGATGCTTTGGTGAAGCTCAATCCTGAGATTGCCGAGAAGCCGGACCGGGCTGATGAGGTGATTCACAAGCTGCGGGCGATAATGCTCGCGGTCGGGTCAGAAGGACTGGTCCGGGCGAATGAGATGTTCACGGCGTGGCTGCGGGGGGAGTGCTCGATGCCGTTCGGCCCGAACAATCAGCACGTGCCGGTGCGGCTGATTGATTTCGAGAACCTGAAGAACAACCGGCTGGTGGTGTCGAACCAGATTGTGATGAAGGCCGGGCAGGAGCGTCGGTTTGACCTTGTGCTGTACGTGAACGGGATTCCGCTGGTCGTGGGCGAGGCGAAGACGCCGGTGCGGCCTTCGGAGTCATGGCTCGACGGCGCAAAGCAGTTCCTTGATGACTACGAGGTCTGCCTGCCCCAGTTCTTCGTGCCCAATGTCTTCAACTTCTCAACCGAGGGCAAGACGTTCCGGTTCGGTTCGGTCAAGATGCCGATGGACCTTTGGGCGCCGTGGCGCGAACCGGACAAGCCCGAGCTGGCCGGCCTCGCGACGGTCGAGCAGGCGGTGCGCGGGCTGTTGCGGCCCGAAGTCGTGCTGGACATCCTGCGCTACTTCACCGTGTTCGCCACAGACAAGAAGCACCGGAAGATAAAGATAATCTGCCGGTATCAGCAGTACCAGGCCACGAACCAGATTGTCGAGCGTGTGGTCGCGGGCCGCATCAAGAAGGGGCTCATCTGGCACTTCCAGGGCTCGGGCAAGTCGCTCTTGATGGTATTCGCGGCCCTGAAGCTGCGGCTGCAGGAGTCACTGCATGCCCCGACCGTCATCATCGTGGTGGATAGGATTGACCTCGATACTCAGATAACCGCTACCTTCAACGCGACTGACGTGCCGAACCTCGTGCCGGTCGAGAACCGGGCAGAACTGGAACGACTGCTGGCGCAGGACGCTCGCAAGGTCATCATCACGACCATCTACAAGTTCGGCGAGGCCGAAGGCGTGCTGAACTCGCGGGACAACATCATCGTGCTGGTGGACGAGGCGCATCGAACCCAGGAAGGCGACCTCGGCCGGAAGATGCGCCGGGCATTGCCCAACGCGTTTCTGTTCGGCCTGACCGGTACGCCCATCAATCGGACTGACCGGAACACGTTCTGGGCATTCGGAGCGGACGAGGACGAGAAGGGCTACCTGAGCCGGTACTCGTTCGAGGAGTCGATTCGGGACGAGGCAACGCTGCCATTGCACTTCGAGGCCCGAATGGCGCACCTGCACGTTGACCAGCAGGCGATCGACGACGCCAGCCGTGCGATGGCTGAGGAGGAAGGGCTGACCGAAGCTGACCGGACCGAGCTGAACAAGCGAGCGGCGAAGCTGGGTGTTCTCCTGAAGGCGCCCGAGCGGGTGAAGGCGATTATCGGCGACATCGTTCAGCACTATCGGGACAATGTGGAGCCGAACGGGTTCAAGGCGCTGGTGGTCTGCTTTGACCGGGCGGCCTGCGTCCAGTACAAGGCCGAACTGGACAAGGTCCTGCCGCCCGAGGCGAGCGAGGTCGTGATGTCGGTCGGCACGGGTGACACCGCGGATTGGCGGCAGCGATTCAGCCGGAGCAAGGACGACGAGGAGAAGCTGCTCGACCGGTTCCGCGACCCGGCCGACCAGCCGCAGATGCTGGTCGTAACGGCCAAGTTGCTGGCTGGATTCGACGCACCGGCATTGCAGGTGATGTACTTCGACAAGCCAATGAAGGACCACGCGCTGGTTCAGGCAATATGCCGCACCAATCGTCCGTTTCCGGGCAAGTCGCACGGCCTGGTTGTTGACTACATCGGCGTGTTTGACAATGCGGCCCGGGCGCTCGACTTCGACGAGAAGTCGGTGCAGAAAGTCATCACGAGCCTGGATGAACTACGCAAGGAACTGCCGGCGCGGGTCGCCAAGTGCCTCGCCTACTTCCCGAACGTGGACCGGAAGGTGTCGAGCTACGAGGGCCTGCTCGCTGCTCAGGAGTGCCTGCCGGACAACGAGACCCGCGATGCGTTCGCGGCTGACTTCCTCAGCCTGACGCGGCTGTGGGAGGCGCTGTCACCCGACCGCTGTCTGCTGCCGTACACGGACGACTATCGGTGGCTGTCGCAGGTCTATGAGTCGGTGAAGCCGGTAAGCGAGATAGGCAGGCTGCTGTGGCGGACGTTTGGAGCCAAGACCATCAAGCTCATCCACGACAACATCCACGTCGAGTCGGCGCCGGAGGAACTGGACAAGCTCGTCCTGGACGCGGACATGATCGCCAAGCTCTCGAATGACCAGGAGCGGAAGCGCAAGGCCCGCGAGGTCATATTCCGCATCACTGAGCGGCTGCGGAAACAGGCGACGAATCCTGTGTTCGTCGAACTCGGACGCAGGCTCGAAGAGCTGAAGCGGCGGCACGAGCAAGGGCTGCTGACGAGCATCGAGTTCCTGAAGCAGTTGCTCAACCTGGCCCGCGACGTGGTGAAGGCAGAGAAGCAAGCCGGTCCTGAGGAGCAGGAGAAGCAGGGCAAGGCTGCGCTCACCCAGCTCTTCGAGGAAGTCCGGAACAAGCAGACACCCATCATCGTCGAGCGGGTCGTGACGGACATCGACGAGATAGTACGGCAGGTGCGCTTTGCGGGCTGGCAGCAGACGATTGCCGGTGAGCGTGACGTAAAAAAGGCCCTGCGCAGCACGCTGCTCAAGTACAAGCTACACCGTGAGCAAGACCTGTTCGATCGGGCCTACTCGTACATCAAGCAGTACTACTAGACGGAGCGCCAGTTTGAGAATCCCCATTCTCTTGCCTGAAAGCTACCTGGGGCACCTGCAGAAGATGGATGGGACGCGACTCAGGTCGCACCTGTTGATGGTGTCTGTCCCAACTACCCGCCTCCATCTCTCAGCGGTCGATCGATGCCTTGCCATGCTGGATGCGCTGCAAGCGGGCTACGAGCCGAAGCAGTCCTCTGCGGCACTCCGGAGCCTGGTTCGCCGAATGGCTAATGTCGCCATGGCATCGCTTTCGCTGGCCACAGAGGCGTACTATCAGTGTTCAATGTCGCTTCAGCGAGACATACTAGAGACAGGTTTTCTGTTGGAGTTCTTCTTTCGGCACCCCGCGGAGGTCGAGGCGTGGATGTCGGCAGATCGACAGACTCTACTGAGGAACTACAAGCCCAAGAAGATACGCTCGAGACTTGGTGAGGACGGTGCGGATCGAGATCGCATTTACGAAACGTTCTGTGAATTCGCCACCCACCCTACCACCAAGGGCGCGAGGATGCTCCTGGTGGACAGGGATAGCGCCGCAGCTGGCCCGGTTCTCGTTCCACGATCAATGCAGGCATGCATCGGAGAACTCGCTCGGAATGTCCCATACTTCACCGTCGTGGCCTGCAAGTTGCTTGTGCCTCAGATGCCCGCGCTTGAAGGTGACCATCAGAGCTTGTTGGTTTTCTTGAGAGAATGGATACTCGAATGCTACAAGCTACAGATGTCCACCTTCAACGACGACAGCATGGCCGCTTGGGCCAAGAAGCTCTGGCCGCCAAGGGAAGCCTGACCGGGCATTTGCCAGGCGTCCAAGGGACAGGAAAAGACTTATGAGTCTCGAACCCGTTCGGCTCGGATGATTCCGCGGCGCGTCAGACGGCTCCAGGTGCCTCCTTGTCTATCTCCAACACAAACACCTGACTGCAGACCTGCTTGAGGATATCGCGGCTGCAGCCGTAGGAGGTCCAGCGGGCGATGGCGTCGGAGACCTGGAGACGCAGGGATTCGCCGGAGTAGCCGCGGCAGAGTTTGTCCACGTGCAGGCCGAAGCCGCGGTAGAGAGCGTACTGGATGAGCGAGACGCCGCGTTCGTTGAGGATGCGGCGGATCTGCTCGGCGCGGAGTTCGGTCCGCTCCATGGCTTCCCGGAAGTTCGCCGCCTGGCTGTCCGCGTTGCGGTCAGCCCGGCAGGGCGAAAAGCCCTGCCGGATTGACTTCGCATAGCGACTGACCGCGCGATCGACCGAAAGCAGACTCCGTTTGTCCGTCGGCTTCACGAGGCGCCTCCGAGCGACTCGCGACTGGCGATTGGCGATTCGGTAGTAGGAGTGGAGGAATCAGGGATTCCAGTGTCGGGGTCGGATGGCGGGCGAGGACCGGACATGCAGCCGGGCAGGGTTCCATCGGACAGGATTCCAGGGGTCAAGGATTCAAGGGGCCGAGTCTCGGAATTCGGACTTCGAGTTTCATTAGTCATTCGTACTTCGTCATTCGTCATTCCCCCTGGGTTGTGGTTTGGTGTCTTGGTGGTTGAATCCTGCGGACTCTGTGTGCTCTGTGTACTCTGTGGTTCAGCCGGCTGCTTCCCCTTCAGCCTTTCGTGGGCTTCGGTAACGAGGAACTGGAGCGTCTTGGGTTCGAGGCCGAGCCCGACCCATTTTCTGATGGAGAGTTCGAGGTGGAACGCAAGGTCGCGGCCGGTGCGCGTCCGCCACAGCCGCGCGAGTTCCCGCAGGAACCAGCGATAGTGCATGGTCTGGAGCACGGGCAGGCCCGCGCCCTCCACGAGCGACACGATGTGCTTTGCGAACAGCTCTTCAGAGACATCCGGCTTCGCGCAGTAGAGCGCGTTCTCCGCGCCGGCGCGGATTTCGTCCAGCGCCCGGGTCGTTTCCGGGTTGAGTTCAACCGGTTCAAGCAGACTATCCATACAGCATCTCCTTCGCCGGTTGTGCCGGCGTTTCAGGTACTTGCGACTTCTGGCCATTCAGGGGCTCATCCGTCTCGGAATGACGAATGACGAAGTCCGAATGACGAATCAAGTCTCAGGGGCGGCAATTCCGAATGCCCGATGGTCACTGGACCACCAGAGCGCTCTGCTCCGCCCTCATATAGTTATGTAGTCTGCAAGGCCGGATTTGCCCCGGAAATCGCGCTTTCCCATCCACTCCATGAAGGACGGACTGCCTGGGAGGCAGCATCAGCCCATAGGAGAAGTCAAAAGGCAAAAGTCAAAAGTCAAAAGCCAACGCGGGGAGCAACGAGCCGAACAACCCCGCGGGCTACGATTTGAACAACTGCCGGTGGAACTACCGGAGAAACGCGCGGTGCAGCGCGAGATTCAGGTTAAGGTTAAGGTGAAGGTTGAGGTCAAGACACAGCCAACGATGCGACCGCCGACGCAGGTCGCGATACGGCTAACGACCACTCCGCCGATACTTCCCGACGAACAACAGCGGATGCTTTCGTGGGGTCCAATCGCGCCTTCAGCGCGAGGTGCTAGCGAGACTGGTTGGCGCCGACCGAAGTCGCTGCTCGGAGCAACTGCCGGCCGATTACGTCGGCGGTACCACGATGCGGTAGAGTCTCCAGCAGGCGGAGGATCGCCAGTCCGAGCGCCCTCGCGGGATTCTGGAATTCCTTCGGGGTCATGCGCCCCTCAATCAGCAATCTTCAATCGTGAATCTACAATGGAATTGGGCCGTGCAGGAGGCGCTGTCGGCCACCTGGGTGGCCGCACGAATCCTGTACCTTATGATTCGGGAGAATGGGCCGTGCAGGATTCGAACCTGCGGCCACCGGATTAAAAATCAGGTGCTCTTCCAACTGAGCTAACGGCCCAAGCCATTCCAGATTGCAGATTGTAGGTTGAAGATTGGCGAAGTCAAAAGAGGGCCGAACAGGCAGTTGAGATTGCAGATTGCAGATTGAAGATTGGAGACTGGCGGAGCACGGACAAGGGCATTTGAGATTGCTGATTGAAGATTGATGATTGCAGACCGGCGAAGTCAAGGGTGCGTGACCGCGGGAACCGGGCGGGGTGCCGGGACCCCAGAGCCGACGTTAGGCCAACCACAGAGTCCACAGAGGTGCAGCGCGCGTCAGACGCGCAGGTCAAACTGCAAGTATCAACACAAGACGCCTCGAAGACGGTAACCGGCACGAACCTGACGACCTCCGGACAAAGCAGCTGAAAGAAAGACCTTCACCAAGACGACGACCCTGTACGCTTGTGGTACAGAGTAGATGAAGCCGGGGTCCGGCCTGTACTTTCGGAGTCTCCGTGAACTCTGTGGTTCAATTTCGGATTCAGGGGGACGTTGTTGACAGCCGGACGAGGCAGCTTATCCTATCCTACATGGTATGAACAGCCAGACCGGGTACAGCCAGGGTAGACTTGTAGCTTTCCCGGCGCGTGGCGCGCCGGAGGAGGTGTGATTTGCCGGATGAGTATATCCGTTCGATTCTCGCGAAGTATGACCTGCCCGGCGGCGAGGGTTCGCCGGCCGAAGGCGCCGCCGCCGAGTTGAGGAATCCAATCATCGAATGGGGCGGACGGTACCTGCAGGGCGTCAGTTTCTGCGGGTCGTATGCCAAGGGGACTCGAGTCAAGGGCGCGACCGACATCGACGTGTTGGTGTCGCTCGGGCCCCGCACACCGCTGGATGCGGACAAGCTCTATGACCGATTCTTCGATTTCCTGAAGAAGAAAGGCTACAAGCCGACCCGCCTGAACGTATCCATCGGTCTCCGGTATCACGGTCTTGAAATCCATTTGATTCCAGCCCGCCAGGAGCAGGGCGGCTCGGGCGACCACCGGATTTTCGAGACCGAGCACCAGCGGGTGACGCGAACCAACTTCGATACCCATCTCCGGGTCGTAGAGGAGTCGAGCTTCATCGACGAGATCCGGCTGGCGAAAATCTGGCGCAATCTCCGCAATCTGCGCCTGCCGTCTTTCTGCCTGGAACTGGCCGTAATGGATGCCCTGCATCACAGTCCGCGCGAGCAGCCGGCGGTGAACATGGGGACCGTGTTCGGGTACTTCAAGGACACGCTGCCCAATGCCCCGCTCCGCGACCCGGCCAACTTTGAGAATCTGGTCTCCGACGACCTGCTGAAGCATGAGAAGATAGCCATCTCCGAGGCCGCGGCCGAGAGCCTGAAGCAGCAGAGCTGGGGCAAAGTGATCTGGTAGAACGACCGAAGTCAGAAGCTGGAAGTCAGGGGTAAGAAGTCAGAAGTCCGGACCCGGATGGTATCGCGCGGAGGCGGCGCGAGCAGCGAAGCCGGATGGACCAGGCGACGGCATGGGTGCGCCGCCGGCGAGTGGCCGCATTCCAGGCGGCGACCGGCGCTCAGGCCCGGTCCTACAACAAGCTTGAGGCGAAGTTCGCGAAGTTGCTCGAGACTGCCGGGGTCGAGTATCGCTGGCAGTTCCCGCTCGGGCAGTATGCCTACGATTTCCTGCTCCCCGACCGGCTGCTGGTGGAGGTGCACGGGACGTACTGGCACGCCGACCCGCGCGTCTATGAGGGCCGAACCCTTACGCCGGACCAGCGCCGCAACCGGCTGCACGACGTCGACAAGAAGCTGTTTGCGGCGGCTCGCGGTTACCGGCTGAAGGTCATCTGGGAGGCCGACATCGCCCGACGCGGCGTCACTCTCTCCGCCCTGCTCGGCCCCGGCGAGGGGCAGGCCTGAGCCGGATTCGTTGATTCGGCCCGTTCGTTTGCGTATCTTTTCCGGTTGCCGCTGAAAGCCCCAGTCTCCCTGTTAATGCTACTCGTCGCGACCGGCCACGCGGCGGTTGTACCTTCATTCACTCTCGGCTATCGGGGCGAGTCGGGCGTCGAGTCGAAGATGGTCGCCTCCGCGCAGGCCGACTTCGTTCCGCTCCCCTACGTGAAGCTCGATGCCGGTCTTGCAGCCAACCTGTTCCAGAACAACGGTCTCGGTGCGGCGGCGCTCGGCGTCGGCGCAGTTGCGTACGACCCCATCGCCCTGACGCTCAGGCTTGCGGTTCAGCACCAGCAGTGGAGCGACTGGCGGGCCGGGGAGAACCGCGTGCTGGCGACGCTTGAGGCCGGCCCGGTGCATGGATTCGATGCCGGCCTCGGCCTGGTGCAGCGGGTCCCGGTTTTCGGCGACCGGTACTGGTCGCCGTTGGTCTGGAGCGGCGGCGGGTCGGAGTGGAACTACCTGTACCGGCTGCGGTGGAAGTTCATTCAGCGGCGGGACTGGTGGCTGCGGGCCGGGCTTTCCAGCTATGACCGGTATGAGGCCCACAATCCTCAGCAGTTCCCGTTCGAGGCCGACGGTGAGTACCGGGTGAACGAAGACCTCGAACTGTTTGCTCGGGCCGGCACGGCCATCGTCGGTTTCTCCGGCGGGCTCGTATCTTTCCACGAGGTCGAGCTGAGCGCCGGGGTGAGACATGAATTCTAGGCGCATTCTCCTCGTCGGCTGCACCATGCTGCTCGCGCTCTGCGCCTGCAATTGGGACCTCCTCGGAATCGCAACGCGGCCGACGGTCGAGGACCGGGTGAAGGAGGACCTGTACGACAGCCTCGAGCCGCCGGGTCCGGTGAACGTGAGCACCGACTCGTTCAGCTTCGCCGTCTTCAGCGACCCGCAGATCGGGCATGACTACCAGAGCCGGCTCGGCCGGTTCCGGCAGGAGGTGGCCGGGCGCGGAATCGAATTCTTCTGCGTGCTCGGGGACCTGACCAACGACGCGACGGCCGACGAGGTCGACAGCATCAAGCTCCAGCTCGAACGGGTCGGCCTACCCTACTATGTTACCATCGGCAACCATGACCTGTACCAGGCCGACGGCTGGGAACGGTTCAAGCAGAACTACGGGCCGAGCTGTTATTCGGTGACGGTCGCCGACCGCCTCAAGTTGATATTCCTCGACACTGCCGACGGCACCATCGGTCCCACTCAGTTCGGCTGGTTCGAGGGAGAATTGCAGGACTCGCTGTACGCAAGGATTGTTCTGACGCACTTCCCGGTCTATGACGGCGAGAAGCCGATAATGTGGCGGCTGGCAAGCGACGCCGAGCGGGCAAAGGTCCAGAGCCTGCTCGAGAAGTACGACGCTCACTACTGGTGCGCCGGTCACATCCATGGCCTGCGTCACACCCAGGTAGACGCCGTACACCACCTTACCTGCGGCGCGATGGCGCAGTCGCTCGACTACGGGAACCCGGGCTACCTGCTTTTCACTTTTGCTCGCGACTCGCTGTCGTGGCAATTCATCGAACTCAACTAGCAGCAGCCTGGGCGGTCCCAAAGAGGGGACACATCCACGGAGCGACTACCTGGGAAACGGGAGTCCGCCGCGGGACTGAAATGGGGACAGTCCCTCAGAGTCGCACAGGGCCCTGCGAAGGGACAGTCCCCATTTCCTACTCGGCGAGCAGCTTCCTTCGAATCAGGCCGACCGGTATCGAGCCTTCGGCGAGGAGTCGGTCGTGGAAATCCCGCATTGAGAACTTGTCACCCATTCTCCGGCGGTACTCGTCGCGCAGCGCGAGAATCTGGGTCTTGCCGACGAGATAGCTCATCGGCTGGCTGGGTGACAGGCAGTAACGTCTGACCTCGGCCTTGAAGAAGGCGGTGTCGGGCCAGCAGTTGTCGACCATGAACTTCCAGGCGTCATCGTAGCTCATCCGGCCGGTGTGGAGTTTCGCGTCGACGATGATGCGCGCGGCCCTGAACCAGACCCCGCCGAGCCAGCGCAGGTCCGGAAACGAGTCGGGCGGATAGAGTCCCTGCTCGACTACCATCTGCTCGCAGTAGAGCGCCCAGCCCTCGATCGTGCAGGTGTTGAATTGCAGCCGGCGGATGAAGGACGAGTTGTGGTTGGCCAGGGAGAGCTGGAAGTGGTGGCCGGGCAGTCCTTCGTGGACGATGCCGCCGCGGTAGCCGTGCCGACGGCCGGAGTTGTAGTAGCGTCGGGCCTGGGCCGAGTCGAAATGGTCGGGGAGCGGCGGGATGTACATGTAGCCGGTCTGGTCCTGGTCCAGCGGCGCCGCGCCTTCCATCGCCAGACCCGGGATGACACGACGCAGGAAAGCCGGCGTCTCGACCACGCGGAGCGGCCCGACCCAAGCGGGGACCGTGGCCGTGTTGCTCGACTCAACCCAGGCCCGCATCGAGTCGACCTCGGCCTGCTCGTCGGCGAGGACGTCCTGCTTGGAGAAGCCGGCCGGGGCCGGTTCATCCACGGGCGGCACCGGTGGGTGACGCTTCAGCATCTCGGCTTCCTGCGCGCGCAGGGCCTTCATCGTCGAGTCGGTGCGCGCGAACAGATTCTCGCCCATTGCGAGGAGCGAGTCGGAGTCAAAGCCGAGGAACTTGTCGGTCGCAAGCAGATAGTCGAACTGCTCCTTGCCCATCGCGAAGCTGTCGCTCAGTCGCGGGAGGTCGAGTTCGAGCCCGGCCCGCCAGGCACGGGCCGAGTTCGACGCCTTTTCCGCGGCGGCGGCGAGGCGCGCGGCCAGCTCCGGAACTTCCTGGCCGAGTTCGGTCGCGCTTTCCCTGAAGAAGCCCTCGGCGTCCGCGAGTTCGTCAATCGCGGCCTCGTCATAGAGCCGGGGCGGATCCTTCAGATTGGCGCGGGCCTGCCGGATGAAGCGCGGCACGTCCTCCATGCGCTCGGCCGCGCGCAGGGCGCGCAACGATAGCGGCGCCCAGTCGCGCAGCAGCACGTAGTAGACGCCGCCGATACACTCATCGGAGTAGAAGTACGGATTGCGCTCGAGCAGCTTGAAACGGTCGAGCCAGAAGAGCTCCATCTTCAGGTTGGAGATGAGCAACTCGCGGTCGATGCGGTCGTCGAGCGACAACGTGAGCGTATCGAGGGTGTCGAGCTGTGCGAGGAAACGGTTGACCGCGAGCTTCAACGCTCCGGTGCGGGACGGAGAGTAATCGCCCAGTCTGCCGTCGAACTCGTGGAATCCGCAGCGGGTCGCGTCCACCGGATGGAAATCCCAGAGCACCCTGTAGACCTGCCGGCCCAGAGCGTCGAGGGCGGAGTCGGGCTTCGGTCCGGTCGGGCTCGCCTGAAGGACAACGGGCGCGAGGAGCGCGGTCACGAACGCGGTAAGCAGTCGATGTCGAGACATATGGACCTCCAATCGTATGTCTGCCCGGAAGAAGTCGAGACTAGTATCGAGCCGGGCAGCGCGGAGTCAAGCGGAATGCGCGAGATGGAAACGGCAGGGAGAAGTGGCGAGCCCGGCGGTCAGGTGTTTGAACGGTATAACGTAACCGGGCGTGTTACGTCGGGTGCGCTCGGCGAACCTTCAACGCCGGCTTCCAGTCCAAGGAAGAGAGGAGAAAGATGGATGAATAGAGGTTCATGGTTCTGGCCTTGTCGTTGATAATGGTCGGCTGCGGCAACGGCGGTGGCTGACCCGGCTCTCTCAACCGGTCGGAACGACCGGTAAAGAACCTGCCCGCGCAGTACGACGCGCCGGTTCAAAGCCCGGACAGCATGCCCGGCCAGCTTGACTCTATGGTCCTCGACAGTCTGCCACCCGGTTCGCTCTTGCCCGATACGGTCACACCTGAGTCCGTTCCGTTGGAGTCGCCGCCGGGAAACGAATGAGGCGCCGCGCCGGCGCACGCAACTACAATTCTGGCTCGGTCTAGCGGCGGGCGAATGCCCGCCTTCTTGTTGCCGTGCGCGCAATTACGAACTCGGCGGAATAGCCGTCCGTGGCGGCCGGTAAGTTCACTTTGACAAGCAATGACGGGCAGGCTAGCCTGTTCGAGAATAATCGGAGGAACCATGAACCTATTGCTCACCGCCGTTCTCTTCTGCTCAGCCGCGTCCGGCGCCCAGCCGGTCGCAATCCGCACCAATGAGCTGGCCGAGGCCGACAACAAGTTCGGACTCGCAGTCTTTGACCAGCTTACATCGGCCCAGCCCCATCAGAACGTCTTCATATCGCCGCTGAGCATCGCCATCGCGTTGCAGATGACCGCGCACGGTTCGGCCGGCGCGACCTGGGATGCGATGAGCGGGGCGATGAGGGTCTCGGCTTTGTCTCGGGCCGAGGTCGCGGCGGGCAACCAGGAACTGCGCGAGCAACTGGTCGGCGCCGACAAGAGCGTCCGGCTCGACATCGCGAACTCGCTCTGGCTGCGTCAGGGCGTGAAGCTGCAGAAGCAGTTCGCCGACGACTGCAATACGTACTACAAGGCGCCGGCTACCACACTCGACTTCGGCCGGCCCGACGCGGTTACTACCATCAATGACTGGGTGTCGAAAAACACCAACGGCCGCATCAAGCAGATTGTCAGCGAACTGAAGCGCGAGGAGTTCCTTGTCCTCGTCAACGCCATCTACTTCAAGGGGAGCTGGACCAAAGCGTTCGACCCGAAGCTCACGTCAGCGCGGGAGTTCCACCTGGCCTCGGGCGGGGCTCAGCGCCAGATGATGAACCGCGAAGACAAGTTCCGCTACAAAGAAAACGATGCCATGCAGGCCGTGGTTCTGCCCTACGGTGACGAGCGGCTCAACATGTACATCTTCCTACCGCGTGAGAAGGACGGCCTTGGAAAGCTAGTCTCCTCCCTCCTCTCTTCTTCTTCCTCTTTCTTCAGCGGCTTCGCCGAAAAGAAGGGCACGGTCGTGCTGCCCCGGTTCAAGCTCGAGTACGAGCAGAGCCTGAACAGGGTGCTCACGCAGCTCGGCATGGGCATCGCATTCACGCCGGGTGCCGACTTCTCGAAGATGGTAGTTCCACCTGTCACCGCGGCAATCAGCGACGTCCTGCACAAGACATTTATCGAGGTGAATGAGGAAGGAACCGAGGCGGCGGCCGTAACCGGGGTCAAGATGATGATGACCGCGATGCCGCGGCCCGAAGAGAAGTTCTCATTTGTCTGCGACCATCCCTTCCTCTGTGCTATTCGCGACGACGTCACCGGCGCAATCCTCTTCCTCGGCGCCATCTACGACCCGAAGCAGCAGTAGCGCTTGGGCGGGATGACGCGAGCTCATGAACGCTGTTTTCGAGGATGGACCCGCAGTCCCAGTTTAGTATATGTCCTCACGAAACCAACATCAGAATCCGCCTAAGTTCCTCACTCGTGGTACCATACTCGCACGTCGCTAATCTCCCCTATCCCGTCCCCTCGGCTATTCTGCAAGCAGTTCGGCAAGCAACCCGGAGAGGAGTTCGGAAGACTGCCCCGCGGGCTATCCGGTGAGGAATTCGAAGAGCTGCCCGGTCCGCTATTCGGCCGGCTACTCGGCGAGCTGCGGGGAGAGGAACTCGGCGAGCTCCCCGGAGTACTGCGCGGTCGGCTGTTCTACGGGCTGCTCATCGGATTGCCGCGGCAGCACTCCGGTAGGCTGTCTGTTAAGCAGCGGGTCGGGCTGTCTGGTGACCCGTTCGGAGAGCAGTACGGCAGATTGCCAGGAGAGCAGCCTCGCCTATACCGGCACAGCCGAAGACCGGCCTTGAACAATACGCTATGCTAAGGTACGTTGCCTCCGGTGCCGAGTTGCAGCGCCGCCTACGCGCCTACACCACCCTCATCATCAGCCTGCTGGCTGGCATCGCCGTCTCCTCGCTTGATTTCCTGCGGACATCGCCCGGTGGCTGGCTCATCGGTTTCGGCGGTCTGGCGCTCCTTCTTGTGTTCTCCCGGCTCGCCTTGGCAAGGTCTTTCCGGAACTATGCCATGCTCGAACTACGGCTGGACGATACGCACATTGAGCGAGTCCGCGGCGCGGCGACCGAGAGATTCGCGCTCGCTGATATTTCCGGGCTCAGGATCGTGCGGACTTCACGGAAGACTTTGAGGGAGATCACGGCGAGGCTGACAGGTGGTCGGCGGCTGAGCATGAATGGGGTCGAGGATTTCGAACGGCTGGAACAGGACCTGCGGGGAAGGCTGCACGCTAGCGTCACAGTCGCCGAGGTAGGAGAGCCGATCGACTACGACCACCCTTTGTTCTACGTGGTCTTTGGTCTGGTGGTCGGCGTTGGGTTCACCCTGGCCATCCGGGCGATGGCGACGCTGAACGAGAGCGGCATGAAATGGGCCACGATTGCGATTGCCTGCTACGCCGCCTTGCTGGGAGTCTACTTCCTGCTCGCGCGTCCGCTCTCGCAGCGCTACGGCCCCAAGAGTCGCACCGGTGACCTCGTACTCGGCCTCGCGTCCGTAGTTGCCGCCGCCCTGCTCGCCGTCCGTTCGCTGCTTTAGCGCTCGGCCTGCCGTGCGCGCCGGCCTTTTCGTGCCTTCGTGGCCATCAATCCGGTTCTGGGGGAGCAGCAGGTTCTGGACAGCCCGGTAGTATGCGGGTAGCATGTTTCCGAAGGGAAGCTGATGAGAGTATTCGTCGGAACTTCGGGCTGGTTCTACGAGTGGAACGAGGAGCGCACGCTGGATTGGTATATCGCTGACTCCGGGCTCAACGCGGTCGAGCTCAACGCTTCGTTCTACCGGTTTCCGTTCCCGAACATGGTCCGCTCGTGGGCGAACAAGGGCAAGAAGCTCGCGTGGGCGGTCAAGGTCAACAGGACCGTCACCCACACGCACCGGTTCAATGCAGGCGCGCTCGCGCCATGGAAACGATTCCGCAGGCTGTTCGAGCCGCTGGACTCACAGATTCACTTCTACCTGTTTCAGCTCCATCCGATGATAGCGTTCGGCCAGGCCGAGCGTGTCGAGCGATTCGCCCGCGCTACCGAGCTGGGCTCACGGTTCGCGCTCGAGCCGCGGCATGAGTCGTGGTTCCGAGCCGGAGCAGCCGACTGGGCGTGTGAATTGGGCCTGACGCTCGTCGCAGTGGATTCACCCTCACTCGCGCGCACGGTCGCAAATACATCGGGCTCCGTCTATGTCAGGATGCACGGCCGGACCGGCTGGTATCATCACGACTACACCGCCGGGGAGCTGCGGGGCGTGGCCGTGAAGGTGCGGAACGCAAAACCGGACGCCGCCTATGTGTTTTTTAACAATGACTCGAACATGCTACCCAACGCGCGGGCGATGTACCGAATCGCGGCAGGAAGGAGTGGAGAATGATAGAGAAATCGAGTGATTGCGGCCGGCGCGAAATCCGGCGGCGAGCGACCGGAATGCGAAACGGAGGGACGATGGGGCCACGGGGCCAAACGGGGGCAGAAACGGGGACCCTGCCCGTCGCGGGCCGGGCAGGCGGCCCGTCTCGCCTCTGACAATGCCCTAAGGAAACGCTTGACACCGGAGGGAACATTAGTAGCATTTAGTTGCTAATGGTTGCCATGAGCTACGATTTAAGGATGAAAGATGAAAGAGAGCGTTGTTGACCATCTGACCGAGCTTGGTTTCTCGGGCGCCGAGGCGGCCGTGTACGTGGCCCTGCTCGCGGAGCCCAAGGCCACCGGCTATCGCATCGCGCGGCTGGCGGGCAAGCCGGTGCCGAACACCTACAAGGCGCTGGACGCGCTGCACAAGAAGGGCGCGATAATCGTGGACGAGACCGGCCGCGGCCGGACCTATACCGCGCTGCCGGTGGGCGAGTTCTTTGAAGGGATGAAGCACCGGCTCGACACGATGCGAGTCCACCTCGAGGAGGAGCTGAAGGGCCTGGCGATGGGTGCGGTCGAGGGCGGGATATACCAGCTCAACACGCAGGACCAGGTGTACGGAAGGGCGAAGACGCTGCTGCGTGAGGCAAGGAGCGTCGCGCTGGTGGACATCTTCCCGACGCCGCTGGAGCACCTGCGCGCCGACATCGAGGCGGCGGCGAAGCGGGGCGTGCACGTCTGGGCGATGGTCTATCTGCCGGGCGACGTCAAGGGCTGCGAGGTGATTGCGCCAAAGAAGCCGGCCCTGCACCTGGAGATCTGGAAGGCGGATTGGATGAACATCATCGTGGACAGTCGCGAGGCGCTTTACTCGCTCTTGAAGAGGGACGGAACCGGCGTGCACCGCGCGGTCTGGATCAAGGACCCCTATCTCGCGATGCAGGCTTTTTCGGGCGCGTTCCACGAGTTCGCATTCGACCGCACCGCCCAGTTGCTCTGGTCCGGTAAGTCGAAGGACGAGATTGAATGCGAGATCAGGAATTTCAACCGCGGGTACGTGACCGATGACAGTTTCTACGAGGTCCAGCGTACCTGGGTAGACATGGACAAGATAAAGGAAATGAGGCGCCGGGCCGAGCGCGAGGAAGCGGATCGCCGGCGCAAGGCAGCGAAAGAGAAGAAATGAACCGGAGGTTGAGATGAAAGCGTTCCTACTGGCAGCAGGCGCAGTGTTACTGCTCGTTGCGTGCGGTTCGAAGCCGGCGGTCCCTGCCGCGACGAGCGAGACCATGCCCAGGGTTGAGAGTCTTGCCCAGCCGGTCTACCCGGAGAGTGCGCGCAAGGCCGGCATCGAAGGCACCGCTATCGTTGAGGTCACGCTGAGCGCGGACGGGGCGGTGCTCGGATGCAGCCTGGCGACGAGTTCCGGTAATGCCCTGCTGGATGCGGCCGCGGTCGGCGCTGCTCAGGCGTCCAAGTTCGCACCGGGCACCAAGGGAGGCAAGCCGGCGGTGATGAAGATAATGGTGCCGTTCCGGTTCAAGCTCGCGGACAAGCAGTCGAGCTACCTGGGCGCCCCGGACGTCTGGGGCGTGGCCCGGTACGAGCCGGCGTTGCCGGCAAGGGAGGTTTGATGGAAACTCCCAACCAACCATATCCGGTCAGCCTGACGGTTGACTATCCTGAGCGGCCGCGCAACCGCGTGTCGGTCTTCTTCCGGCTGTTCGCCGCAATCCCGATCGCCATCGTGCTGTTCGGACTGATCGGCCACGGCTGGCATTCCGACGCGGCGAGGCGCGGGGTGGAGTACGCGAGTGCGGGGTTCGTCGTCGCGTCAACCCTGTTGATGATTCTGTTCCGGCAGAAGTACCCGCGCTGGTGGTTCGACTGGAACCTGAACCTCAACCGGTTCCTGTTCCGGGTGAGCGCCTACGTCGGGCTGCTCCGCGACGAGTATCCCTCGACCGACGAGGAGCAGGCGGTGCATCTCGACGTGACATACCCGGACGTTAAGACTGAACTCAACCGCTGGCTGCCCCTCGTGAAGTGGTTCCTCGCCATCCCGCACATCATCGTCCTCTTCTTCGTTGACATTGCCGCGTACATCTGCGTCATCATCGCCTGGTTTTCGATTCTTTTCACCGGCCGGTATCCGCGCACTTTATTCGACTTCGTGGTCGGCGTCATGCGGTGGCAGGCGCGAGTGGTGTGGTACGCGGTGCTGTTCGCCACCGACAAGTATCCGCCATTCAGCATCGAGGCATGATGTCACCGCAGCAAGTCCTTATCGCGGTCGCCATCGCTGCAGGAGCCGCAGTCATCGCCATCATTGCCCTGGTGGTCAGCAAAGGCAAAAAGGGAAATGCGCTGACCGGCCTGGCACTGGCACTGGTTCTGGCCGGACTCATCTTCGGCAAGAGCCAGGTGGTTGGCTATGGCCTGCTCGGCGTCGGCGTCATTCTGGCAGTCATCGACCTGATCCGGAAGCTCCGAAGCAGAGCTGCGGACCGGTCCTGTCCCTGAGTGGAGGTAGGCTATGAAATTCTGGGCCGCAATCACAACGCTGCTGGCGGTGGCCGGGATGGCCCTCGCGGACGTTCCCAAGCCGCAGCAGCAGGTGCTCGTGCAACTCAGCGTGGGGACCGGCACGACGACGGTCGGGCTCAAGGTCCTCCGGCAGTTGGTGCCGGACTGTTTCACGCCGGCCCACGCGCCCGGCCGTTTCTGTCTGCGCCTGCCGTTTGGCTGCGCCATGGTGATGGAGAATGCGGCGCCCGACGGGTCAGGCGTGGTGGTGCGGCCGCAGGTCGGACCGATAGCGCTCGAAGTCGCGGTCGGGCCGGCCCAGCCGGACCGTTCGTGACCGTGGTCCGGCGAACCGATGTTCTCCTTGGTTGGGCGGTGCTGAGTCCGATGTCCGGCGTTTCTCCTCTCACGAACGTCCGGGCAGCGCTCAGCGGGCTCAGCACCGCCGCCAGATTCTAAGAGAGGGTTCCGGGGTTCGATGGTCCTGGGGTTGGCCTCAACGGCCCCGGTCGGACAGTGCGGGCGGGATTCAGAGACTGGAACCCCGTAACCATCAAACCCTTGTCCTAGAACCGGTGTATAAACACGAAGTAGCCAGCGCAGACGCCAAGGGCGTCGGCCGCGAGGTCCTTCCAGGAGAAGTGCCGGCTGGGCCCGGCCAGGTCGTAGAACTCCTTCGTTAGTCCCAGCGTAATCGTCCCGCCCGTCGCGATCCCCGTGGATAGCGGCTCCGACAGACGGATTCGGTCTGCGCCAAAGTGATAGGCCGCGCCAACCGTAACGAAGCTGGCGGAGAAGTGCCAGAACTTGTCCATCGCGAGCCAGTCGTCGGGTTCGGGAAGTGGCCGGGTGGTCGAGTGAGCCAGTGGTCTAATAGAAGAAGAGCAGGGGAGCGGTTGGAGAATTGAGTCGTGCAGGCTGGCAGGGGCGAGCTGGCCGAGAAGAACCAGTGCGACGAGCGCAGTCACTGAACCCGAATCCTCGAACCCGCGGACCCCTGAACCCTGTCTGTCACTTCCCCAGTACTGTCCGTATGAACTGGTCGCCGTGGAGTTGCCCGAGCGAGCCGTCGGCGCAGGCAACCTCGTCGTAGGTCTGGACGGAGTCAGGGGACGGAGGACGGAAGACGGAGGACGGAGGACCGAAGGCGGAGATGGCGACCGGGACCGGGCCGTGGACGTGGTTGCCTTTGGCGACCGGCGTCATGTGGTCAGGCAGCACCGCCACGGTCGTTTCCAGTCGCATATCGTCAATACCTTTCAGCACGCGGGCGACAAGGCGCGAGTCGAGATACTCGATGCCGAGAACCTTCTGCTTAACGTCACGAGAGTGCCCGGCCTCATCGGTCGCCTCGACGTGGACGTAGACGAAGTCGTGGTCGTCGAGTGCCTTGAGGCAGGCATCGGCCTTGCCTTCATAGTTGGTGTCAATGAGGCCGGTGGCACCCGGTACATCAATCACGTCGAGCCCGGCATAGACGCCGAGGCCTTTGATCAGGTCGACAGCCGAGATGACTGCGCCGGTGATACCGTATTGCTCCTTCAGGGTCTTCATCTTCGGCTTGCGGCCCTGCGACCAGAACCAGATTGAGTTGGCCGGGTCCTTACCGGCTTTGACCCGCGCCTGATTGACCGAGTGCTGGGGCAGCAGGTCCCATGAGCAGCGAATCATGTCGTTCAGCCGGGCAACCGTCGGCCCGGCCTCATCGGACTTCGCGACAATCATCAGGTCTTCGGCCTTCTCGCCAACGTGGTCGTGGGGCGGGAAGCACTCGAAGTCGGTCGAGCCCTGGTCGAGCACAAACAGGTGACGGTAGGAGATGCCGGGGAAAAAGTGGGCATCATCGTCGCCGATGTAACGGTCGACGTAGCGGATGAGCTTGTGCGCCTCTTCGGTTGAGATGTGGCCGGCCGAGTGGTTCTTGATGCGGCCGTCGGCGATGCAGATGAGATTGCAGCGCATCGCGATGTCGGTGTCGCGCAGTTTCACGCCCATCGCGGCTGCCTCGATAACTCCGCGGCCCTGGTAACACTTGTGTGCGTCGTAGCCGAGCACGGTGAGGTTCGCGACCTCGGAGCCCGGAGGCATGTCTTCGTCAACCGTGATGAACGTGCCGCAGCGGCCAAGACGGGCGATGCGGTCAATAGCCGGCTTCTTTGCTACTTGAAGCGGGGTCTTGTTTCCGAGTTCCGGAACGGCGAAATCTGCCGCCCCGTCCGCAAGGAAGACCACGTACTTCATGCGTCAGCGTTTCCTCGTATCAGGTTCGATATAGGCGAGGATGAGCCGAATGGTCGCGGCGAGGGCCTTGCGATGGGTCCGCTCCAGATTGTGTGAGGCGTTGATGCCCGGACCGATAAGTCCGGTGACGGCATCCAGGCCGGCCCGCAGCGCGACTGCCGCATCCGAGCCGTAGAACGGATAGATGTCGACCTTGAATGTTATCTTCTGCGAACGACAGAGCTTCACCAGCCGCTGCCGCAAGGCGTAGTCAAAAGGCCCGGTCGAGTCCTTGGCGCAGATGCAGACCGAGTACTCGTCCGATTCCTGCCCCTTGCCGACCGCGCCCATGTCCACGGCAACCAGCTCGCGTGCCTCTGCCGGAATGCCGGCCGAGGCGCCGAACCCAACCTCTTCCGATGTGCTGAAGAGGAAGTGAGTGGTGAAGCGGGGCCGCGAGTCAGAATCGGTCAGCGCTTTGAGAGAACCGAGCAGGCAGGCGACACCAGCCTTGTCGTCGAGATGGCGAGTCTTGATGAAACCAGTGTCGGTAACCTCGCAGCGCGGGTCGAAGTGGACGTAGTCACCAACAGCGATGCCGAGCTTCTGAACGGCCTTCGGGTCATGCACTTCAGCGTCGAGTCGGATTCTCATGTTGTCGAACTCGCGTTTGGTGTCGTTTATCTTCTTGCTGACGTGGGCGGACGGCTCGTCGAACAGGATGGTGCCGCGGAAAGGCTTTCCCGACGCAGTTTCAACCGTGACGTACTCGCCTTCGACCGTTCCGAGAGCGTAGCCGCCGACCGGGGTGAAGAGCAGCGAGCCGTCGCCGCCGATTTCTTTCACCATTGCGCCGAGGGTGTCAAGGTGAGCCGTGAGAGCCCGCTGCGCACCTTGCTCTCGTCCTTCCAGCGTCACGAGCAGGGCGCCGCGGCCGGTGCGATGGTGCTTCATACCGGTCCGGTCCAGCTCTTGCTCAACGAGGCTGATGGCCTTGTCGGTATGGCCGGCCAAGCTGGGCGTCTTGACCAGTTGAACGACCTGCTCTACCACGTAGTCGGTCAGTCTATCGTCAATGCGCATGGTAACCCTCCTGTGGTCTAGTGGTCATGTGGTCTAGTGGTCAAGTGGCGGAGTCTAGAGAGAGCTTGCGCTCAAGAGCGCGGATGAGCGCCTTATCGCATGCAGTAAGGTCTCGATACGTTCTTACTTGTCTTCCGTCTGTCACTAGATCACTCGACCACTAGATCACTTGAACACTCTGCTTAGGAAATCCTTGAACCATCCGTATTCATTCGGGCCCTTTTCATAGTGCTCCGGCTTGGTGTCGAGGCCGGCGAGCGAGGGCGGCAGCGGCGGGTCGACGTTGAGGAGGCGCTGGATTTCCTCCGGGAACTTGGCCGGATGGGCGGTCTCGATGGAAACGCAAAGAGGCATGGAGGGATCGGCACTCTGTCCCTTTGTCCCTTTATCCCTTTGTCCCTCATCTGCGAGGTACTTTTGTAGCCCTGCCCAGCCGACGGCGCCGTGGGGCTCGAGCATTGTCTTGTGCCTGCTCCAGGCGTTCTTGATCGCCTGCCGCGTCTCTTCGTCGTTGATGCTGACCGAGTAGATATCGCGACGCATGGCGGCGAAGTCCGGTTCCTTCGTGACCTTGCCCTGTTCATCCATAGCGCCGCCGTACAGCGCAACGAGTCGAGGGAGATTAGAGGGGTGGCCAACATTCATCGCATTGGAGATGCAGACACGCGAGGGCACTATCTTCTCGTACCTGCCGGTGGCAACGAACTTCGGGAATTCATCGTTCGCGTTAGTGGCGATGACGGATCGCGATACCGGCAGACCCATCTCCCGCGCAATCAGGCCGCCGCAGATGTCCCCGAAGTTGCCGGACGGAACGGAGATGATTGCCGCTTCATTGTTCTCCTGCAGCCTGGCCCACGCGTACAGGTAGTAGACTGCCTGGGGCAGGAGCCGGCCGATGTTGATGGAGTTAGCCGAGGAGAAGCGGATGCGCTTCAAGTCCGGGTCAGCGAAGGCGCGTTTGACCAGCGCCTGGCAGTCGTCGAACTGGCCGTCGACGCCGATGACCGTTACATTGCCGCCGAGCGTGGTCATCTGCTTCCGCTGGCGGGCAGAGACTTCCTTCATGGGGAAGAGCACAACCATGGAGATGCCGTCCACGTTGTGGAACGCGTTGGCAACCGCCGACCCGGTGTCACCGGAGGTGGCGGTGAGGATGACGAGCTCGCCGCGGCTTGGGACACGATCCGAAACTCCAGGAGAGTTTCGGTCATGTCCCGCGCCTTCCTGAGCGAGGAAGTAGCGCATCATCCGCGCCATCATCCGGGCCGCGAAGTCCTTGAAACTCGCGGTCGGCCCCTGGTCGAGCCGCATCAGGTAGTTCCGGTCGTACACCTTTTCCAGCGGCACGTCGTAGTTGTAGCATTCGGCGCAGAGCCGTATAAGGCCGTCATCGGGAATCAGGCCCTGCGTGTAGCGCTTCAGGACCGCAAAGGCGATCTCGGGGTAGCTCTTGTCGCGGAATCCCACGATTTCGTCGAGCGGGATGCGGGGGATCTCGCGCGGCATGTACAAGCCCTTGTCCGGAGCCTGGCCTTGCAGAAGGGCGTCCTTGAGAGAGACGTCCGGAGAGCGGAGGTTAGTTGAATAGAGCACGGATGGCATGGCTACCTCTTTCGCGCGGAGGGATCGAGGGATAAAGGGATAGAGGGATCAAGTGGTGCGGACGATCGGCGGGTAAGCGCGCGGCGCAATGCAGTCAGCATGCGTTCTATCTCGGCTGCTTTCTGTCTCAGTTCCTCAGCGACAGGCCGGCTGATGTAGCCCAGGTCGGCGGCCAGACAGATCTGCGTCTCGGCCTCGCATTTCGAACCATAGGAAATGTTGAGCGAACGCAGATACTCTGCGGTTGTGCGGCGCCCATAGCCCTCAGCTATGTTGGACGGGATGGAAACAGCCGCACGACGCAATTGGCTGCGCAAACCATAGGTCTCGTCTCGAGGAAAGCTCCTCGTCGCTCGATAGACTGTCAGGCTGAACTCATACGCCTTCTGCCACACCAGTAGATCCTGGTAGCACTTCACGACTCCGGTCTCTTCCGACACTCTATCCCTTTGTCCCTATGTCCCTTTATCCCTTGCGCGCCGCGCTCAGAGCTCGTTCCAGATCTCCGATTATGTCATCGGGATGCTCGGCGCCGACGGAGAGGCGAATCAGGTCGGCGGGGACATCCGCCTTCTTGCGTGCCTCTTCACCCTGCAGGAGGTGGGTAGAGATGGCCGGGATGGTGGCTACGCTCTTGACGCGCCCGAGGTCGGTCGCGCGCCAGACGAGCTGCAGTCGGTCGAACGCCTTGCGCGTGGTCGCCGCGCCGCCCTTCACGCGGAACGACAACATGTGAGTATAGCGGTTGACCGGCTTGCCGTAGCGTTCGTCGTGCTCGGCGTCAACCAACCACAGGTACTTCTTTGCGAGTTTGTGCAGAGGATAGCTTTCGAGCCCGAGGTAGTTGACTGCCAGCACCGACGGGTGCTTTTCGAGGAATCGCGCCACAGCCATGGCGGTCTGGCTCCAGTCGTCCACGCGGGCACGGAGCGTGCGCAGGTCGGCGAGGGTCATCGTTGCCTGGAACGGGTGGAGGCAGCCGCCCTGTTCGCGCTGCGGAAAGCGCTTGAGATAGAGCGCGAAGTCGGCCTTCAGTTCGTCGTTAGGGATGTTCGTGGTAATCGGCATGCGGGCGATGACCGCGCCGGCCATGCCGAGGCCGGAGCAGCTCATCACTTTGGTGGCGGAGTGAATAACGATGTCGGCGCCGTGGAGAATCGGCCTGAGCAGCGCGGGTGAGGCGATGGTCGCGTCGATGACGAACGGGATGCCGTGCTCGTGGGCCAGCGCGGCAACCGCCGCAAGGTCGAAGAACGCCAGGCCCGGGTTTGAGGGCATTTCGCCGTAGAGGAAGCGGGTGTTCTTGTCGATATTGCGGCGCCACTCGTCGATGTTGCCCGAGTCTACTACCATCCTTACGTCAACGCCGCGCTCGCGCTTCAGGCGTGCGTCGAAGAGCTGATAGGTGCCGCCGTAGAGCTGACACGAGGAGACGAAATTGGGGGGCGTGGTTCCCGGCAGGGCCAGCAGCGCGTCTACCGCGTTGCCGATGGCGGCCATGCCCGACGAGTAGACGCAGCAGCCGGCCTCGATGTCCGAGCCGTACGTTTCCAGCAATGCGAGCTTATCTTCAAGGAACCCTAGCGTCGGGTTGTGGATGCGGGTGTAGCACCAGGTCGGTATCTTGTAGCCGAGGGCGAGCTCCATCTCGTCGGAGTCGCGGTAGGCCTGGGCCGAAGAAAGGACAGTGGGTTCCATTATCGCGCCATGGTTGTGCGCAAGCGCTTCCTCGGCGGTGTAGAGTCCGTGGACGGCAATGGTGTCAAAGCGGAGACGGCGCACGCGGCGCATGGCCTCGGCGCGGGCCGCAAGCGACCGGCGCGCCGCTTCAACGTAATGCTGAGCGCCGGTCGGGTCAGCCGGGTTTTTCCGTGTCACTCTTCCTCCTGACTAGGGGCCAGCAGCGCCTGGTGAAATCTGGCTTCACTATTCACTGCCGCCAACTTTCGTTCTATCCCTCGGCCAGCGCCTGGTCGAGGTCGGCAATCAGGTCGTCAGCGTCCTCTATGCCGAGCGCAAGGCGAATCAAGTCCGGTCCGATGCCGGCCGCAGCCTTGGCTTCATCCGACAGGCTGGCGTGGGTCATCGTCGCCGGATGCTGGATCAAGGTCTCGACCCCGCCGAGCGATACGCCCAACGTACAGAGCCGCACCCGGTTCAGAATGCGCTTTGCCGCCGGGAACCCGCCTTTAGGACCAAAGCAGACCATCGCCCCGAATCCCCGCATCTGGCGCTTGGCGCGCTCGTAGTGCGGGTGGTCGGGCAAGCCGGGGTAGGAGACCCAGGCGACCGACTTGTGGCCGCGCAGGAACTCGGCGACCTTCTGCGCCGAGGCCTGAGCCTGGGCCATACGCAGCCCAAGGGTCTTCGCCCCGCGCAGGACCAGCCAGGCCTGGTGCGGGTCGGCAGTGCCGCCCAGGATCGTCAACGCTGACCGCAACTGCTTGTGGAGCGCCGGGTCCCGCCCGACGAGCATGCCGGCGACGACATCGGAATGGCCGTTGATGAACTTGGTCATGGAGTGGACGACAATGCCGGCGCCGAGGTCGAGCGGTGTCTGCAGATAAGGGCTGGCAAAGGTGTTGTCGACCGCCAGCAGCGTACCATGGGGCCGCGCCAGTTCGGCGCACGCGGCAAGGTCGGTGACGGTCAGGGTCGGGTTAGCCGGGGTTTCGACGAAGAGCAGTCGGGTGTCCGGCTTCAGCGCGGCGCGGACGGCGTCGGTGTCGGACGTCTCGACGAACGTCGAGCGGATGCCGAACCGCACGAGGTCCCGCTCCAGCAGGACGCGGGTCGGGCCGTAGACCGCGTTGCTGCAGACCACGTGGTCGCCTGACTTGAGTAGGCCCAGGAAGAGCGTCGATATCGCCGCCATGCCCGAGGCGGTCGCGAGCGCGAAGCTCCCGTGCTCGAGCGCGGCGACGGTGTTCTGCAGCGCCTCGGTCGTCGGGTTGCCGATGCGGGTGTAGATGAACCCGGCCTCTTCTCCGCGGAACAGGCGGGCGCCGGCCTCGGCCGATTCAAAGGCGAACGCCGAGGTCTGGTATATCGGGCAACTGACCGCCTTGTTCTTATACGCCTCGCCGCCTTCGCTGTGTACCGCCCGCGTGTTGGGTCCGGCGCTATCTGCCAAACGGTGCGGCCCGGTCGTATCCGACGGGTTCAAGACACCCTCACGGTTGTGTTGTTAAGTCGCAAATCTCCTCCAGTTTTACTCGGTGCGGGACATGCCGAGCAGCTCGGCAATGACCCCGAAACCGACAGCCATACTCACCAGCCAGACAGCCCATCCTGCATAGGGGATGGCGCAGAGGCCGAAGACGATTACGATGCCGACCGGCGCGGCCCACCAGAGCGAAACGTCGGGCGAACCGAATATCCGGAAAAGCAGCCGGCCGGTGAACATGCCGGCCAGCACCTTGGCCACGTAGAGGCAGACCAGGTACGCGGCGGCGGCGATCAGGCCGGCAGGAATGGTGATTATCAGTGCAAAGGCAACGAGGATGCTCATCGGGCCGATGAGGAACCCGATAGCACCCAGCCCGAGGGTCCTACGCCAGTGGCCGAGCGAACGGGCGATCCCTTCATTGAGCACGTACTTCCAGATGGCTACGAGCAGGAAGCCCACGACCAGCGCCCCGATTATCGACAGAATCGTGAACGGCAGGAAGAAGGTGACGAGCATTCCGGGCCGCGGCTTCATCCGCCGGATGTCCTCGATCTCCTTCGGCGAGGGGAGTTGCACGTAGTCAATGTTGCCGAAGACCATGTCGGGGTTGCCGATGTCGATCTTCTTGCGTGAACGGTAGAGCAGATTGCCGTAGATGCGGGCATCAGGCATGAGCGTGAGCTTGTCGGCCACGGTCACCTCGACGTCGCCGTCAATCGAGCCCGAGATAACGATCTCGTTGGCAACTGCCTTAACGTCGCCGCGCACGATGCCGTCGATCTCGAGCTTCTGACAGCCGGCGACGATGTCGCCGCGGACCTCGGCGTCCTTGCCGATAACGAGCGCCGATCCGCCGGCAAGAACATCCTGGCCCACGCCGCCGTTGATGTATAGTGCGCCGGCCGCGGCCCGGATCGCGCCGCTGATGCGGCCACCGACGGTGAGGGTGGCGCCAATGGCAACCAGGTCGCCGGCCGCGTTACCCGTGACCTCGATGTTCTGGGCGGCAAGAAAGAGGTTGCGGGTGACCGGGCCGGAGATGTTGATGGTCTGAGCACCGGCGACGGCCGAACCGTCCAGCCGGCCCTCGATGCGGAGCATCGTGCCGCCGAAGTAGAGGTCGCCGATGCGCGTCTCTTCGGCCGGCAAGGTGAAGCTCGGTTCGCCCATGAACTGAGCGGCGAGCGAAAGAGAGAGGAGCGAAGAGAGAAGAGTAAGGAGAAGAACGCGAGGAATTGAACCGCCAAGGCACCAAGAACACGAGGCGGACAGAGGATATTCCCGGCGGAAATCTCTTTGTGTCTTCGTGCCTTTGTGGTCAGATCCTGATTCGGTCCTCGTCATTGTCCTCACCTTCCAGCTTTCTTCATCTCCTCGCGGATGCGCTCCTCGATCTTCCGGCCAAGCTCGTTCCAGTCCTGGTCGGATTCGGCCGCGCGCTCTTCCTTGCGCCACGACGCGACACTCTCCTTGATGCTTTCGCCCACCTGACGGCCGACCCTGTCCCAGTCGCGGTCGTGCCAGCGCCGGCGACGGTGCCTGACACTACGGGCGCCTCCGCCCAGCGATATGCAGCAGCCCAGGATGAAGCCCAGGTTATAGGCCCAGCCGACGTTGTTGGTTTCGTAAATGCGAACATCGCTCGTAAAGAGGCTCACGATGAACGTGATGACGATTATCAGACCGTGCCAGAGCCCGGCCCAGAAATTGGCGGGGCGGCCCGTTTCAATGCTGTAGCGAGCGTTGCCGGGCGCGCAACCGGCGACCAAGAGGACTAGAAGTCCGACCAGCAGGATTTTGGGCAAGTAATTCGTCATAGCGGTACCTCCGATGTAGCCTGAGGGTCATACTCTAGCGCGCCAAACGCTGCGGTCAAGTGTCCAGCCGCTGCCCGATACCGGAGATGATGACCACAGAGAACACAGAGTGGTTGGGCCGGAACCGGACCGGACCCGCTGTTATCTCTGTGCGCTCTGTGGTTCGACATCGGATTCGGGGCGACGGCTGAGACTTGACAGGGATTGGCCGGAGGTTAGACTAATGCGACCTGCAGGAGGTATCTTGAAGCGCTTTGTGCTGTTTGCGGTCTGCGCCATCGCGGCGACAGCGGCCGCCGCGGAGTGGCACTACCTGTCCGGCGGCAAGCTGTCCGGCATCTCAAGCGTCGGGAGCTTCGTCTGGGCGGTCGGGCAGGACGGCCTGATGTTCTACTCCGAGGACAACGGCCAATACTGGCGCCGCGTTCCCCGGTTCACCACCCGTAATCTGGTTGACGTCGAATTCTGGGACCAGGGCTTCGGCCTCGTTACGGCCGAGGGCGACATGCTCTATCGCACCACCGACGACGGCGGGACCTGGGATTCCAGCTATGTCCAGAACATCGGCGGCCACGTCCGATTCATCACCCGCGACTGCATCTGGGTGACACATGGATCAGGCATCCTGCGCAGCACTGATGGAGGGTTATCCTGGCCGCTGAATGTTTGGTCATGGTTCGCTCCTTGGTTCATTGACAGCCTGGAGGGTTGGTCGTCGTACCAGAACTACGTCTTCCACACGACCGATGGTGGACAAAGGGGGCAGGCGAGCTGGGAACAGATCGGTGAAGTGCCGATTCCGTATGCATCACGGTCGATTCGCTGCTTCGGGTTCCGCGACAGCCTGCACGGCATCTGCTCATGGCACTGGTGGTACGGAAATTCTCATGGCTCCTATGAAGGCTCGGGATGGTCCTCGACTAGCGATGGAGGAGCATCTTGGAGCTCTCTGGTCTCTGCTGCTTCTCCTGGTGTCGTCTGCGATGTACGCCCGGATGGGTGTGTGTACGGTGTCGAAGAACATGGCATCATCGCACACAAGCCGACAGGCTACTGCCGCACGGGCGTGTCCGCCTTCCAGGAACTGCGCGACATATCAGCCGGGCGCGGGGACCTAGTTTGGGTTTGCGGAGACGGCGGAGCCATCTGGTCATCATCAGACTCGGGCGTCTCTTGGGCTCCTGCCAAGCCACAATCAGGGGCATCCGTCAGGAACGTCGATTTCTCGGATAGCCTGCGCGGTTGGGGCGCGTCGCCTGACTGGGTTGCCCGAACGGCGGATGCGGGGCGGTCATGGACGCAGACGGCAGCCGTCTTCGGCGTTTCTCCGATAACAGACATCGTTGCATTGGCCGAGACATCATGCCTTGCGGCCGCAGGTTGGTCATACTATGACATGTGGTACGGCTGGTTTGGTGAGTTTGGGCTGGGTCGCACGACTAACGCCGGTACGTCATGGGACACGACCAGCTACCGCTTTGTTGGAGGCGGCTCTTATGGTATCGGATCTTCCCGCTTCGCACATGTCGGACGCCACATTTGGCATCCGGGCAAGTTGTCGCCAGGTGGCAACTCCGTGCGGAGCACCGACGGCGGAACAACATGGCTCGACATGGATACGCTCGGCGCAACCAGCGACGGGGAGCCGCTTGATATCAGCTTTGTGGATACGTTGAACGGCTGGGCGATCGACTCCCGCCAGAACATCCGTCGCACGACTGACGGCGGTGATTCGTGGACCATCATCGCGACCGGTGTCGGCGTGAAGCGCCTGAAGATGACCACGCTGACTACCGGCTGGGCCATATCTGATTCTGAGTTGTTCGAGACCACAGACGGTGGGGAGAACTGGCAGGGTGTGATGACTCAACCAGGTCTTCAGGCAATCGCCTTCTGCGATTCCGGCCACGGCGCAATTGTTGGTCTCGATGGTCTGCTGCTGCGCACCAACGACGCGGGGCAGACCTGGGTACGCGATTCCAGCGACTTCACGTCCGACCTATACGACGTCTGCATGCTCGACAGCACACATGCTTGGGCAGTAGGGCAGTATGGCCTTGTGCTCGGATTCGGCGACTGGGCGATAGGAGTGGATGAAGCACGCGGGTACGAAGGTCCTCGTACGCCGACTGCTGCCGTGGCGGTTCGGCCTAATCCCTGCCGAGGCCTGGCTACAGTCGAGTTCTCACGCCCGCTCGCAAAGCCGATGCAGGTTACACTGGTGGACGTTACGGGTCGCGTGAAGCAGGCAGTTCCGATGGCGGCCGGCGCTCGGATGGTCGAACTCGACCTGCGCGGCACGCCGAGTGGCATCTACTTCGTCCGCGCGGGCACAGGTCCTGCTGCTCGCCTCGTCGTCCAGCGCTAACCCGCGTCATTTCCCTCCTCCCGCTTCCGGGGCTCGCCCGCGCAGAGGTCTGCGGCGTGACCTCGGGAGTCGCCCTCGATGTCGCGCTGCAGGTGACCTTCCATGTCGCGGAGCAAGTCACGCCGCGTGTCGCAGTGGATTTCGCGCCGCGAATCTCCGCACGAGTCGCAGCCGCCGTGGACTCCCAGATCGACTTCAGGGTCGCGGTCCTTTTCACCGCGCAGGTCATCCGATGAATCGGGCGGAGAATCGACCTCCAGGTGGCGTCGGAGGTCGCGGTGGAAATCACCTCGTGAACCGTTCCGGGGACGGTTCCCAAGACGACTCGGAAAGCGGCGTCCCACGGGTGTCTCGGGTCGCTAAAGTAAGCTGATTCTGGCGCTTAGGTTCGGAGGCGGGGCGCTTCGACGGAAAATGGGGTTCAGAACGCGTCCCAGAGCCAGTCTGCGTCGCAGACAGATGGCAATTGAGAATGGCCGATAAGCACACATGGTATTACAGGTCGCAGCTCCATGAGGGCCCCAGCTAGTGGCTATGCTCCGCCACCCGTTGTTGTCGTACATGGTCCGTCCGCCGCGTGGGTGATTCATCAGTTGTCATCCGGGACGCGGCTCGTTTCTTGACAAAGCAGCCGGCAGCGGGTAGAACGATACTCGAATCCTGGAGGAAAACTACGATATGTTGAAAATCATCCGTCGGTTCATGCTGCCCGTTCTCGTCGTCACGCTCGGTTGCACGGTCACAAGCTGCAACAGCCGCTGGTTTCGGAGCGCCGCCACGGCCGCCGGTGAGGAGGTCGCCTATGCCGCGCTCCAGTCCTCGTTGACCAAGGCCGGCGTGAAGTCGGCCGACCACATGGTCGACGCGGTCCGCATGGTCGTGGACAGGAAGGACTACGGCGGGGCGGCAGCCGCCTTTGCCGTCGCCCTGAACGAGCACAACATGAAGGCCAGCGAGAAGCTGACTTCGGCGCAGGCAGTCGCGCTTATGCGCATGGCCGTTCCCGCGGTCTGCGGCGCCAGTACCCGCGTCGGGTCCGGACTCAGCAGCTTCTGCGATTACCTGGCGAGCAGAGGCTAGGCGCGGGACGAAATCCGAAACACGAATGGCGACTGAAGTCCGACTGCCGCAGTCATAGCCGGACGCTTTTGGATATTACTCGGGCGGGCGTTGAGCCCGCCCGATTCAGTGCCGGAGGTCTACCTGGTTACTACGACCTTTCGAATTGCCGGCGGCTTCAGGCTTGCGGTTTGTGGTTCTTCTCGCAGGAAGTAGACGCCCGGCGCAAGCCTGCGGACATCGTTGGCGCCGGGGCGAAGCGACATGACCTTCCTGCCATCGACGGAGAGGAGAGAGGATCGAGACGTGAGGAATGAGGGCGGAAGCAGGAAGACGTTGTGGACGATGGTCGGGATCCTTGTCATTCGGACTTCGTCCTTCGTCATTTGGGCGATACCGTAGGGCTCGCCCAGGTCATCAAGCACCTTGAGCGCCAGCACGCGGGCCTGTGATTCAACCGTGTAGTACAGTGGGAATCCGAAGCATACGGCCTTGTACGGTCCGCCGAGCCAGCGGATACCGACCGGCTGCCCCTCGAAGCTGTCGCTAGCGGCCGAGTTGAACGTCAGCACGGTGTCGGCGTCGCGCGGGTATAGAATGTCCACGTAGGGGAACTTGCCCTCAAATGACGTGAAGAGCTTGGCCGTGTCGATAGCGACGTCCGGGTAGCCCGACCGCCCGGTGGCGCCCAAGAAGTTCAGGTCCTGACTCTCGCCGGCCCCGGCGATGTGCAACTCATCGTAGGGCATTTGCCCGGCCGAGAAGGTGAACGGATAGCCGCCCGAGCCGACCAGGCCGATAATCGGCTTCCAGCCGACGTACCAGAGTCTGCCGCCGTGTTCGAGATAGTTGACAATGCCGGGAACTGCCGGGTGAATCCGCTGCTGCGTGTAGTCGTCCGCGTGCCAAACGAGGGTCGAGTATGGGCCAACGTCCCCGGCCTGCGGCGCGCTCTCGGTCGCGACGTCCCAGTCAGTGTAGCGGGCGCCCCGGAGGAGCGCGTGATAGAACGCGTCCTGCTGGGCATCGCTCGGCATCCCGCGCTGGCCGTTGCCATCGCGGGTTTCGTCAACGAGCAGGATGCCGTGGTCGAGGGTTATCGGCCTGCCCCGGGCCTCGGCCGAGTACGGGCTTTCGTGCGCGGCCGAGTCCACCGCGGTAACGACATAGTAGTACATCGTGTCCGACTGGAGGGCGGAGTCGCGATAGCCCGTGTCGGCCACGAGCGCGCCGTTCACTTTCGCGTAACCGGAGCCATGCACGGTTGAGCGGTAGACGTTATACCCGGCGAGGTCGAGCTCGGTGTTGTGGTGCCAGGCGGGCGCCATGCCGTAGTAGAAAGGAAGCGCGGAAACGCCGCCTGGGGCCAGCGGCTGCATGCCGGGGACCGCGCTCTGTTCCGGGGCCGGGCCGCTCTCGTGACCGGCCGAGTCGAGCGCGGCTATCGTCGCGTAGTAGCGCGTGCCGTCCACCAGCCCGCTGATACGCTGGTGCGAAACGCATCCGAGCACGAGCGAATCGGTGTAGATGCCCGAGTTCGTGCCCCACATCAGGCGATAGCCGGCCAGGTCGGATTCGGTGTTCTCCTTCCACGTGGCCTCGAGCGCGCCGCCGGTACCCGCGTCCCAGAGCCGGAAGCTGTCCGGCGTACCCGGCGACATCGCCATCGTAACCAGGCTCGCGATTCCCATCTTCGCGACCTCCGCGGCAAGCGGCATCGAAAGGTTACCGATGGTGTCGCCGGTGGTATGGTAGTAAGGGTAACCGCTGCCGTACTCCGCGCCCGCGGTCGCCGGGTAGCCGTACTCCTGGAAAGAAAGCTGGTCGCTGCCGTACGAGCCGACCACGACTTCGTGGTCGAGGGTCGTGTAGGTCCGGGCCATGTTGCCCTCCAGCTCGGCGAGTTCGTACGAGGCCGAGTCGCAGAATATCGCCACCCCGAACTGGCCGCCGGGCCAGGCAATCATGTCGAAGTTGAGCACGCCGATGATGTCGGCATTCATGTTGCTCATCGCCTCGGCGTAGTGGAAGCTGCCGATCAGGCCTTGCTCCTCGCCGGTGAAGGCGATGAACTTCACGGTCTGGTCCAGGTTCTCTCCGGCCAGGACACGGGCGGCCTCAAGCGCCATCACCGTGCCCGATGCGTTGTCCTCCGCCCCCGGCGCGTAGTTGCCCGGGTCCTCGGACGTGCAGTCCATGTGGCCGCAGACAATGGTGACCTTTTCCGGGTTGCGCCGGCCGACGATGGTGCCGACGACGTTCCGTTCGCCCGCCGCATACCACGTGTCCATCTCGACCGAGTCGAGGCCGAGCGCGGTGAAGTAATCATAGACGTACTGCTCGGCCGCGCGGCAGCTCTCGGCCGGCGTGTAGCGGGTGCCGAAGTCCTGGAGTCGCTGTATCTGACTGTGAATCGAATCGGGTGAAACTCTGGCGATGAGCCGCTGGATGAGAGTATCGGCGGCGGGTCGGAGCGGATAGGAGCGCGGCGGCGCGAGCCGGATCGGGTGCGGCTTATCCGGCAGCCGCTGGAGTTCGGCGCCGAGCCGGGACGCCGCGTCGGCCTCGGCCGGCGAGAGTTGCATCAGGAGTGCGCTCTTGTCATGCCAGAGCACGTGCCCCGAAAGCCGCGAACGGGCGCGGGCAGCGAATACGAGGTACACGGCCTGGTCCGGCCCAAGCGACAGGTCGAACGCGGTCGGCCCGGCGGTAAGGCCGGCGGCAGGCTCGACAAAGACGAATGTCTCGGTCCGGGCGTACTCAAGCACGCCGGCCCGGGCGAGTTCGGTAAGCGCAGCTCGGCCGGACACGGGCACCACGGCGATACGGCGCGGGGCGGCCGTGCCGATGGCGGCGAAAACGGCAAGCAGTAAGCAGCACGTAGTCCTGAAGTTCATGCTTCAGTTTCAGTGAACACGGGGCGTTGTCAAGCAAGGGGGAGGCTGCCACGAGTGCGGTGTGACGGCAGATTTCGTCAAGGCCGGTTGACAAGCGACGGGCGCTATCTAGAATAATCGCATGGTAATCGGGCAGAAAGGAACCCGGTTGCCGCAAGCCGGCCGGCCGCGGGTTAGTACCCGCTGCTCGACGGGCACACTGGCGCGAAGAGTATGAATATTCCAAACGACGCCGGCAGCGTCGCAGGAGGAGCAGTGTATCGAATACCGACCCGGCCATTTCTTTTGGTGTCCGCCTGCCTGGCGCTGGCGCTCTCGTCGTGCAACCACCCGCCGGCCCTCGCCACCGCGCCGACCGGCCCCGGGCACTGCTTCGCCGGCGTAACCTATACCTTCGCGGCGGTCGCCAACGACCCGGACGGAGACAGCGTGGCGGTCCGTTTCGACTGGGGCGACTCGACGATGTCGGACTGGTCGAATTGGTCGGCCAGCGGGTGGCCAGTCACGGCCGACCATGCCTGGAAGGACACCGGTACGTACGAGGTCCGTGCCTGGGCCAGGGACCGGAAACACACATCTCGTGTCTCAGCTTCGCTGGCAGTGGATGTACTGGTTCACCGCCCGCCCGCCACTCCTTCAGTACCTTCCGGGCCGGATACGGGGGTTCAGTTCTCCTCGACCATGTTCGCGAGCGTCGCCCTCCATCCCGACAGCCTGCCCACCGCAATCCGGTTTTCGTGGGGCGACGGCGACACGTCCGACTGGAGTCCGGCGGTTGCCTCGGGCGAATCGGTACGGGTCAGCCACGCCTGGTCCCTGCCCGATACTTATCTGGTCACGGCGCAGGCAAAGGATACGGGCGGCGCGGTGTCGGAGTGGTCGGCTCCGCATGCCATCGCCGTCCGGCCGGAGACTCTGCGGTGGCGGTACGAGACCGAGCGTGCGATAACGTCCAGCCCGGCGCTCGGACCGGACGGCACGATCTACATCGGGTCTAACGACGGCTATCTCTACGCGGTGAGCCCGGGGTCAATACTCAAGTGGCGCTACCCGACCGGTGCGCTGATTCGTTTCTCCCCGGCCATCGCTGCGGACGGCACCGCATACTTCGGGTCGGATAGCGGCTACGTCTATGCGGTCAACCCGAATGGCGCACTCAAGTGGCGGCAAAACGTCGGCACGTACGTTACTGCATCGCCTGCAATCGGCGCCGACGGTACGGTTTATGTCGGCGCGGGCGACCTCTTCGCGTTTGACTCCGACGGCACGCCCAAATGGCAGTATCCGCTGCAGTGGGGCATTGCCGGGTCGCCGGCCATCGACGTAGACGGGACGCTCTATTTCGGGTCGTACAACACGGTCTTCGCGCTGAATGCGGACGGCACCACCAAGTGGGGATGCCAAGTCCCTGGTTTTCCGGGTACGGCGGCTATTGCGGCCGACGGTACGGTCTACGTCGGGTCGCGCGACAGCGGCTTCTACGCAGTTAGTGCGCAGGGGACGGTCAAATGGCGCTGCCCGCTGACCGGAGAGGTGTCGAACGAGCCCGCCATCGGGATGGATGGAACGATATATGTCGGGTCCTCCACCGGCATTCTCTATGCGGTCAACCCCGGCGGGGCGATCATCTGGAACTACCCGACCGGCGGTGGGGTAGCCTCGACGCCGGCGGTTGCCGCCGACGGTACCATTTTCTTCGGGTCGGATGACGGATACGTCTACGCGCTCAACTCCGACGGTTCGCTTGAGTGGAAGTATCTGATTGGCTACGCAGTCAAGTCGTCGCCGGCGATTGCGGACGATGGCGTCATGTACGTCGGGTCAACCGACTTCTGTCTCTATGCCCTTTGGAGTCCGTACCCGCTCGCCGACTCGCCCTGGCCCAAGTTCCACCACGACCTGCGGAATACCGGCCGAGTCGGTGGAGGAAAGTAAGGAGGAGGAGAGAACAAGATGAAAGAGCTGTCTAGCGCGGCCCTTCTGCTGGTGGTTGCGTCCCTGCTGTCATGCGCGAGTAACCATGTGCCCGACGTTCCAGACGTCCCGGCCGGACCGGATTCCTGTCTCAAAGACTCAACCTGCGTCTTCACGGCCGTCGCCAGCGACCCGGACGGAGACAACGTGTCACTCCGCTTCGACTGGGGCGATTCCAGCGCTTCGCATTGGGAAGGTTGGTTCGCAAGCGGTGAAACAGTCGTGTTCACGCACGCCTGGTCGGACACCGGGACGTATGGCGTGCGTGTTGCTGCTCAGGACCACCAGCTTGCGTCCGAGTTTTCCGAAGCACGCACCGTGCAGGTGTTTGTGCGTCCGCCGCCCAACACCCCGAACGAGCCAGAGGGGACGGATATCGGCGGCACTGATACGTCGTACGAATTCCAGGCCGGCGCGGGTCACCCGGACGGGCTGCTGGTGTCAATCCGGTTCGCATGGGGCGACGGCGACACGTCGGACTGGAGCGGGTTCGTGCTCCCGCACTGGCCGGTTGAGATGCGTCACTCGTGGACCACGCCGGGCACATACCGGGTCAGAGCTCAGGCAAAGGATACGTATGGACTGACGTCAGAGTGGTCTGAACCGCACACCATGGTAGTCCGAGCCGTCGGCCGATTGCGGCAGGTCGGCCTGCCGGTGCTGTACCCGGACAGCTCCGGCTTCAGGATCCGAGTTGTGAATGAGGGGACGATCGAAGGCACGATAAGCTGGCTGGCGTTTGGCAACGCCTCAGATTCCTCGTACATGCGAAACTTTCTAATCCAGCAGGACCACTGCGGCTTCCCCCTACCGAATGGTATGCCAGGGATTGGTCCAGGCGATACAGTTCGCTTCACGGCGCCGGTGACCGTCGCGCCGGACCTGTCGCAGTTCGTCGAGCTGACATTCTCCGACTTCCATGACGACCCAATGGGATCTGGTCCAATCGTTAACGTGCACGGCAAGGAGATTGTCTTCCGCTTCAGTGACGGCTCGGAGATGACCGTCCCCCCGTGAAGTCCGACAGGTTGAATGAACGCGAGTACCGGCCGTCCTTGCGAGCGGCTGGTCTGGGAGTAGAATCCGGCGAGAGGTGATCTATGAGTACGCTACTTCTGTTGGCACTTGTAGGTGCCGATTTCCCCATCTGCACCGCTTCCGGCTATACCGGCTATGCTTCGGTCGTGTATGCCCAGGAGCAGTTCTATGTGTTCTGGGAGGACCAGCGGCAGGCTCCGCTCACCGGCGTCTATGCGGCGCGGGTCACGAAGCAGGGCACGGTGCTAGACCCGACCGGGGTCGAGCTCTTTACCGACAGCATCGGCTACCGGGTGAGCGCGGCCTGGGATGGCACCAACTTTCTCGTCGTCACGCGCGAGCACTGCTGAACCAAGGGTGACATACTGGGAGTGCGTGTCACTCCCGACCTCGACACCCTCGGCACGTTCTACATCTGCAACCCGACCGAGGACTCTTTCCTCGAGACCGACCCGGTGGTCGCCTTCACCGGCGAGAACTACCTCGTAGTCTGGTCGGATGAGAAGTACGGACCGTCGAATATGTGTCACCCATTCGCCGCGCGGGTCACGCCGGCCGGGGTCGTGCTCGACTCCGGCGCCAAGGTATCGACGTCCGGCACCTACGAGTACCGTCCGAACGTGGCGGATGACGGCCAGCGGAGCCTCGTGGTCTGGTCCGGCTCGTCGAGTGGCTCGTATGGCCGTTTCGTGAACCGCGACGGCCTGCCCGAGGGCGACGTGTTCCTGATTGCGCCCGGCACGGCATCCGGACCCAATCTCTGCTTCGGGGATTCGAACTACCTGGTGGTCTGGCACGAGGGCACGTACCCTTCGCTCCAGCTCTCCGGCAGCCTCGTGTCGCGGCAGGGCGACCTGGTCGGCAGCACCATCCAGATTGCGGTCGACGGCGGCTGCAACCGCTGGGCGGTGGCCGCGTACGACGGCAGCAGATTCCTCGTGGTCTGGATGGTGGGAGAGAACAACCTGCCCGAGACAATCTTCGGCCGGTTCGTCGCGAAGGACGGCTCGCTCCTCGGCGACCGGTTCCCGATCTCGGACACGAGCGGGGTCATGCGCTGGTGGCCGGCGCTGGCATTCTCGGACTCAAACTGCCTCGTCGCCTGGGAGCAGGGCGCGAGCTACGACGTATACGGCAACATAGACGTGCTGGTTGCCGGGGTCGCCGAACCGCCCGCGGTGCCTCCAATTCACGCGGGCAGGCGTGCAACGGTTGTGTCCGGCCCTGTCCCCGGACAGGCCGACCGCTACGATGCTCTGGGCAGGCGCTCACACGCGCTTAGGCCCGGAGTCTACTTCACGCGCGAGGCGGGCCGGACCGCCAAGGTCCTGCTGGTCCGCTAGACCGCGACGACTTGCCGATGCGGCTCGGGCGTTTGCCCGAGCCGTTGTGTTTGCGGCGTTTCCGGACCGGGGACTGAGCGGGTGCGCCCGGAAAGCCACGCCGCCGCGGGATACGCGGCGGCAATGGTGGGCTGTCGAAGAAGACTACTTCTTTTTCTTGCCCTTTTTGGCTGTCTTCTTGACGGCCTTCTTCGCTTTCTTCACCATTCGCACCTCCTTTGGTTAGTGCATAGCCCACGCCGGCATATTCGGCGCGGGCCGGTTACGGAACGGACAATTGGAGAAATGGGAAGCGACGAGAATCTCATCGAGTGACCCACAATTGAAGGGGTCGCACTGTCCATCGCGTAGAGAATACGGATATCGAACGGATTGTCAAACGTTTTCGCGCGGGAAAATGCAGTCCGTGCCGCCGCGATTCGCGTTTTAGAGGCGGAACAGCGGCCATTGTCCGGATGAGCGCGTGCGGCGTCACTGTCGAACGAGTTCCGATACTTCGAACCGGGTCGCCGAGAAGCGCCGCAGCCAGCGGACGATGCCCGCGTCGGGCGCGAGCCAGACGTCCATCAGGTAGGGTTCGGGTGCGTGAATCCGGATTCGGAAGCAGTCGCGAAATCTGCCCAGCGGTGTTTCCACGGTCTCGCGCGCCACCACCTCGAGAGACACGGAGTGCTCATCGTCGCCATACCAGAATGCGCCCCGGCGCAGCGGCAGTTCCAGCAGCTTCACCCAGCCGGCAGTCGGCTCGAGCCCGTCGAGGTGCGATGCCGGCAGCAGGGACACGGCATCACGCGCCTTGCGGATGAAGAACGACAGGTAGGGCTCCTCGGCACGAGTGACACGGACCGCAAAGGCCCGGCCGAGCCCCGGCTCGACCGCCGAGCCGGTTACGGCGATGACGTAGCTGGTGGTATCGGTTTCGCTGGTGTCGGACGCCGCTATCCGGTATTCGGCGGCCGCATAGCGCTGTTCCCGGTTCTCCTCAAGCGGGAAGTAGTCCGGTTTCCGGCAGGAAATGACCGCTACAGCCGCCAGCAGCACAGCCCCGGTGGAGCTACGCATGTGCCTCAGCATCGTTTCATTATCGGAGCCTGGGGCTGAGAAGCAACGCGCACGCACAGGCACGCCGGGGCGCGAAAGGTCCGAGTTGTGGTGTCCGAGCGTAATTTGTGGCTTCGTGTCTTTGTGGTCCTCCGGGTCCGTCCGCTTGACTTCGGGGTCGTTCTGCCTATATTGGCCTCGACCATGATGCGCGAGCCATTCAGCCGGTTCAACCTCCACTACGACAAGTTCATGATCAAGTACGTTGACTATCGCGGCTGGATTGACTACCTGGTTCGAGTGTTCGGTCACTTCCGCTCCGACCCGAAAACGATTCTCGACCTGGCCTGCGGCACCGGCATCCCGACCCTGATGCTTGCCCGGCGCGGCTACCGGATGACCGGCGTGGACCGCTCGCCGGAGATGCTCGCCATGCTGGAGGCGAAGCGCGGCGACCTCCCAGTCACGACCATCCACGCCGACATCCGCGACTTCAGCGTGCCCGAGCCGCACGAAGGGGCGATCTGCCTGTACGACAGCATGAACTACCTGCTGACCGAGGACGACCTGGTGCGCTGCTTCAGTTGCGTACGCTCGGCGCTGGTTCCAGGCGGCCTCTTTGTCTTCGACATGAACACGGTCTACGGTCTCGCCGAGCACTGGGGTACGCAGACGGCGGCGCGCGAGGTCGGCGGCATCGACTCGATCTGGCAGCACGACTGGGATCCGGAGACGCGCGTCTCGACGCTGACGCTGACTTTCTGGGAGAAGGCGGAGGATGGGAAGCCCGGCGAGAAGATAGTGGAGATTCATCAGGAGCGTGCCTACTATCCCAGGGAAATCGAGCGCTGTCTCAAGGCCGCCGGGTTCACCCAGGTTCACTTCTTTCAACACGGCTCGTTCCTCGAGCCCGGCCCGCACACTACCCGCATGATGATCGTCGGGCGGTAGGTGCGGGGTTTTCACCACAAAGACAACAAAGTCGTTGGGATTCCGCGTTGGGCCAACCGCAGATAGCACAGAGTCGGCGAAACGGTGTCCGACCCGTACCCTCGAGTCTCTGTGAACTCTGTGGTTAAGGCTCGGATTCAGGGCCTCTCCTTCAGCTTGACTCGAAGGGGGCTCGACCTAGAATAGCCAGCACAGATGCAATTCATAGCTGACCTTCACATCCACTCCCGCTACTCGCGCGCGACGAGCCGCGACATGGACATTCCGGCCATCGCGGCCACGGCCAGGACCAAGGGCATCAAGCTGGTTGCGACCGGCGACTTCACCCACCCCGAGTACATGAAATCGTTGAAACAGCACCTGAAGCCGACCGGCGCGGGCCTCTTTACGCACGACGACACCTACTTCATCCTCAACGTCGAGCTGAACGGGATCTACAGCGCCGGTGGACGCCTGCGCCGGATTCACAACATGGTCTTTGTGCCGAGTTTCGAGACCGCCGAGAAGCTGACCGCCTGGCTCGACGGGTACGGCAAGCTCGCGTCCGATGGACGACCGACGCTCAGCCTTTCCAGCTACGACCTGCTGGCCAAACTGCTCGAAATCGACCCGCGCGCTTTCCTCGTGCCCGCGCACATCTGGACGCCCTGGTTCTCGCTCTACGGCTCGAACTCGGGGTTCGACTCAATCGAGGAGTGCTTCGGCGACCTGTCCAAAGAGATATTCGCGGTCGAGACCGGGCTTTCAAGCGACCCGCCGATGAACTGGCGGCTCTCCGCGCTCGACCGCCGCACGCTTGTCTCCAACTCCGACGCGCACTCGCCCGGCCGGCTCGGCCGCGAGGCCAATGTTTTCGACTGCGAGCTGACTTACGACGCAATCCGCGACGTTCTGAAGACGAAGGACCGGAAGCGCTTCCTCTACACCATCGAGTTCTTCCCCGAGGAAGGCAAGTATCACTTCGACGGCCACCGCGCCTGCGGAATCAGCTTCGCTCCGGCCCAGTCGCTCGTGAACGATAACCTCTGCCCCGGCTGCGGCCGGCAACTGACCATCGGCGTGCTCCACCGGGTCGAGCAGCTTGCCGACCGCAAACCCGAGGACGTGCCGACTGACGTGATACCCTACAAA
>Ga0209610_1000069_pt1 | contig 45896 bp, 47 predicted proteins | sample LakKivw275mmetaG_FD_184137 | JGI IMG/M metagenome (GOLD analysis project Ga0209610, IMG submission 184137) | Anoxic lake water microbial communities from Lake Kivu, Rwanda to study Microbial Dark Matter (Phase II) - Lake Kivu water 275m metaG... | ecosystem: Environmental > Aquatic > Freshwater...
TAGTAATATACTGCTAGCTACTCAGTATCTGGCGTGCGATAACCACCTTCTGTATCTCGGTGGTGCCCTCATAAAGCCTGGGCTGTCTGACCGCCCGGTACAGCCGCTCCACCGGCATACCTCTGACAACGCCGTAGCCTCCGTGCAGTTGCAGGGCCTGATCAACCACCCTCTGGGCCATTTCCGTTGCATACAGCTTGGCCATGGCCGACTCACGCGTCACCCGCCCACCCAGCACATCCTTCATCCAGGCCGCCCGGTAGACCAGCAAGGCTGCAGCATCTATTTCCAGCGCCATCTCTGCCAGTTTGAACTGGGTTGACTGGAACTCGGAAATCGTCCTGCCGAACGCCACCCGCTTTTTACTGTAAGCAAGCGCCTCCTCAAATGCCCGGCGCGCCATGCCGATGGTTCCAGCTCCCACACCCATGCGGGCATTGTCCAGGGAGCCCAGCGCCACCTCGAGTCCTTTGCCGGGTTTTCCCAGCAGGTTAGCCGCCGGAACTTTGCAGTCGACGAAAGCCATCTCGCCGATGGGATGCGGGGCCATCAACTTCATCGGCCTGCCCGTAAATCCGGGGGTCCCCTGGTCGACTATAAAAGCAGATATGCCTTTGCTTCCCGCCGCCGGGTCCGTCCGGGCAAATGTGAGATAGGTCTGGGCGAAAGGCCCCACCGAGGCAAAACATTTATTTCCGTTCAAAATATATGAATCGCCTGAGGCAGTAGCCGTGGCCCGCATGCTGCTCACGTCCGAACCGGCGTCGGGCTCTGTAAGCGCAAAACTACCCAGCTTTTCCCCGCTGGCAAATGGAGGAAGATATCTGTGCTTCTGGTCTTCCGTCCCATATAGATTAATAGGAAAGGTGCACAGCACTACCTCAGCATAGTAGACGTCGGCGTGGATGGAGACCCTGCTCAATTCTTCCCTGACTATGCAGTTAGTAACGGCCTTCATGCCGACACCGCCGTATTCCTCCGGCACCGTAAGACGGAAGATCTCGTTCTGGGCCATCAGCTTGACTATTTCCCATGAGACCTCGTCCCTCTCGTCGGCCTCTTCTGCCAGAGGCGCCAGTTTCTCCTCGGCAAACTTTTTTATCTTTGACCTTAACAGCTCTTCCTGCTCGCTAAACCTGAAATCCACGTGTTACTCCTATACTGGTTCGATTTTCCTGATGCCGGACGAAATTTCGACCATCTTCTTATATTCGTTCATTTCCTTTAAGGACTCAAAGTAGATCATCTGGCGCTGTGCCTGCAGCGAGCCTTCGGCATGCACCGCCACCACCTCGTTGGTCACCTGCATCATCCTGCGCAGCAGCTGGAACATTCTCAGCCTGGCCTCAGCCGATGCTCCCGCCCTGCCGCCTAAATACTTTTTAATAAATTCTCCGATGTCCGGGTTCTGAAAATCTTTGTAGGTAGGCGCCGTAACCAGCAGGCCGCCGGCCACATCCTGAATCAGCTTAAGGCAATTGTGGAAGTTGGTGGCAAAGTGGTACTTGGCCATATTGGTCAAAATAGGGTTGGGTATAGGTATCCCGCCGTGAGTGACAAAATCAATGCACGAGGCCTTGGCCAGTGATTTAAGCGTATTGCAGTATATCACCAGGTCGGTTATCTCCTCCCGGACGTGCGGCACGTTGGAGATGCCGTTGTAATCGGCCATGGCCACCGCAGCACCCAGCATGCCTTCGACGGAAGGTATCCTGTAGCTGGCTGCTGTGTGCCTGTGCAGGTAGGCGAAGTTGTATACTAGCGGCAGGGCGAACTGCCATTCGCCAGCCAGGAAGACGCGTTCCCAGGGAACAAAGACGTCATCGAATATAATCAGCGAATCGGTGTGGTTCCTTACCGGCAAGTCGATTGGAAAGTCCAGGCTGCTGCGATGGCTTTCAACTGGATGGCAGACCTGAATAACGCCCTTAGTATTGGCAGGTATGGCAAAGGCCACTGCATAGTCCTTATCGGACTCTTCCATATTTCTGCAGGGAACAACCAATATCTCGGCGCAATAGGCGGCAGCCGTAATGTGCGCTTTGGCGCCGCGCACTACGATACCTTTATCATTACGGTCAACGATATGCACGTAATAATCAGGGTGCTCCTGCTTGGAAGAGGATGGCCGCAGCACCCTGTCGCCCTTTACATCGGACATAGCGCAGGCTACGCTGAGGTCTTCTTTTTGAAGTGTGGCGCGGTACTTTTCAGCCCTGGCTATATACTCCTTATTGCCCATTGTATTGGCAGTAATATTGACGGCGTTCATGGCATCGGCGCCGATATCATGCGAGAAAGGAATTATCCCGTTGCCCAGCTTGGTGGCCGTGACCATCAGCTCGTGCCGCTTAAGCAGGTCCTCCGCTCCGGTAGGAGTGTAATAGTAACGGCTGATAGGCTCCCCCGTTTTGGGGTGTTTGACCACAGCCAGGTCGCGGAACTGAGGCATTTCCGCCATCTCATAATCAATTGCTGCGGTATCGACGCATATTTTTAACGCGCGGTGTGAAGTGACATCATCCACCTTCTCGCCCTCATAATAAACCACTCTGCCGTCTTTCAGGCTGTCCTTGTATTGCATGGCTGTCATTAATCCCATTGTTTTACCTCCCGATTTTTTATTGGCCTAACATACCTTACCTGTGACTATTGCCGTGACGTGCACCTGACGATTACTACATCGCTGAGGCCGGGCATGCGCCTGGAAATCCTGTTAAGAGATGCAAGCACACGGCGCGAAAAACTTTTGGGAAACCTGGCCAGCATATCACCCCAACCCGGCATGCTGCACAGCATGGAAACTCCCATAACCTTCTGCACCTCCATATGTTTCTGCAACATATCGACTATTGACCTCCTGTCCAGCTTCACCGTATGGTCCGAAGGCGGTTCCCATGGTAACCGCTTGTACGGGTTGCGGATGCGCAAAAGCTTACGCAGCCAGAAGATGAACTTGCCGATTTTAAACCCGAGGCTTTCGAAATTGGCAACGGCGATGACGGCACTGCCTCCCGGCCTGATTGCAAAAGACATCTGCCTTATTGCACCGTCCGGATCAGCGAAATGGTCCAGCGCGCCTTTGCAGACTACCTTATCGATGGAACCCCGGGCAACCGGTATGCTTTCTCCTATGGCCTGCAGAACGTCCGTCCGGTATCCGTCTAGCTTAAGTGAATCGCGTGCATAAGATAGCATTACGAATGACGGCTCAACTCCAATGACCACAGCACCGTATTTGGACATGGCCACGATATCAGTAGCTCGGCCACAGCCCACATCCAGTATGCGGTCGCCGGGCCTGGGATCAACCATACTAATGGTAGCTTCGTTCATCCTGGAGAATAGATAGTCTACATCGGGCCGTATCTTGTCAGGCAGGACTTCACTGTCGTTCCAGGTCAGGTCGACCTTTTTTATACGCACGAGATAAAGTATAACAAAAGAAAATGCACCGCCGCATCACCCAGTATAACGAGCGTTCGCTAAAAGGACTGTACGGAGGCGGCCTCGTGCAGTTCTTGATATCCGGTCATGGACGATACCGCGTCGACAAAGGCTCTCAGGCTGTCATAGTGCTTTCGCAATATCTGCATGTCCTGGTAAACACGGCTGACGGAGCCCGGGTCCTTACCGTAGATTCCGTGGAAAGCGAAATATGCCTGGTTTAGCTTCCTGATCTTGTAGCCGTGCTCATTAAACAGCTGGCAGCGGGATTTCATGTATTGTTCCGCATCATTCACCTTCCCTGCGGCCAGCAGCATGTCAACCTCGGCCCTGGTTATCCTCATCTCCTTGTCAAAGTCGAAAGCCTGGCCTTCCGCAGGACCCTTTACCGGCCTTTCCACACCGGGATAATAACGGTTGAGCACCTTTGAACCTATTTCATCCGCCATCATGCCGGCCAGTGTCTCATTCATCTCGATAGCACCCTGACTCTGCCTTAATCCCAGCGAATCGATCAGGTAAAGGAAACCCAGCGGCCTGAAGGCCAGGTATTGATGCGACCATTCCTCGGCAGCCGCATTGACCACCTGATGCATCTGCATGTCCGGATTGACTATAACCGGGTAGGCGGCACCGAAACCACCCAGCTCCACCACCAGGGAGGACAGGTTCAAAGCATCAATTTTGTGTTCCAGCGACTCAGCCTGGTCAATGCTCAAACCAGGCAAGACCAGCAAACGGTCGAAATAGGCAATTTTATCCCGGGGAGATATGACAAGAAGGAGCGGGGGTTGTGCCAGCTTTATCAATACCGGGGGGACAACTTTGATGCCCTCATCACGCAATACCGAATCTATCTGGGCTGAGAGCTCCGCCGGACAGACGGACATTCCCCGTATATTTTGCACGGCGGCTGGAGCTCCAAGTAAATTTAGTATCTCCCACTCAGGGACATTCAAGGCGTATGGCGCAGCTTCTTTGTCTATCTGCTGCATCACATCCGGCACTGCTCCCGCTGCACTGACTCTGCCGGAACAACAGGCTCCGAAGGTAGCCAGTAACGGAATTAGCAGGACAAGATATTTATACACGTCTCGGTCTTCTTGTCGATTACATATTATATAAAGGTTTAACCGGCAAAACTGACTTAATTTTGCACTAAAAGCCCCGCTCAGTCCAAATCTGGCCGTGTATGTTCTACGCTTTTTTGCGTAGTACTTTAGGCCCATCTATGCGCTTGTGCGCAAATTTAAATTAAGCGTCATGACGGATGGCGCTGGCTGTACCCAGGCCTAAACTTAAGGCATAAAAGAAAGCAAGGCCATAAAATAGCAAGGAGGTAACGACAATGGCTGAAGTAATGGATAAAACTCAAAAATTCGAGGCGGTAGACGTCTCAAAGTTCAACTACTGGACAGACAAGCAGCCCTGCTGGGAGAAATGCCATTGTCCCGAAATGATAAAGGCAGAGTGCCCGGCATCCAAGTACCAGTTCCTGCCCTGCTGGGAGATTGAAGGAACTTACTGCAAGCTCGATGACCACGGAGCCACCGGCAAGGACACCAGCATCTGCGAGGTGTGCCGGGTCTACAAAAAGTACGGCAACGACGAGCCCATCAGGCTCAAGCTCATCGGCAAGGGCATCGACACCCAGGTCAAAGCCGTTGAAAAAGTGGCCAAATAATAACGCTGACAGTTGATTGGAAGGACCAGGGCCGGCCGATTCCAGGCCGGCCCTTTTCATTGGATTTCAACAAGTTTTTGAGAAATGTGACTTTTATTACTTGACCGTGATGCAAAATTGATATAATTGCCGTGTCGGTGTAAATAAGGATGGTACGCTTGGCAGGCAGGTTGTAATTGAGCTGCAGGTTTGACGACGAGCGGATTGCTTATTGATCGTAAGTGCAAAGGGGAATGTGACGATGACGGTATTTTTCAAGAGCAGGGAGTTGTACAGAGTAGCAGTCCAGATGGAGAGGAACGGACTGGCATTTTATATGAAGCTGGCCGAACAGGCTTCTGACATTTCTACGAAAGGGGTTTACCAGTACTTGATCTCGGCGGAGAAGAGGCATCTGAGGCTGTTTAAAAGGCTCTTGAGCAAGACACAGCAGGCGTCCCCGCCCGAAAGCTACAGAGGTGAGTATCGTAAATATTTAAGAGCCCTGCTGAAGGATAGCGTCTTCACAAGTGCTGCAGCGGCCAGGAGCCGGGCCGTTAAATCCAACCCGGTCACCGCTCTGAAAACAGGGATACAGGCTGAGAAAGACAGCATACTCTTTTATACTGAGCTGTTGAATTTTATCTCCCCTGCAGAGCGCCCGGCCCTCAAGAAGATCCTGGCTGAGGAAAAACTTCACCTGAGGCGATTGACGGACTACAAACACAATTCAGGATGTTTTAACTGAGATGGATTTGAAAGGCAGCCGTACTGAGGAAGCGTTAATCAAGGCGTTTTCGCGCGAGGTGCAGGTGCGCGTACGCTACAGGCTGTATGCAGAGACCGCCCGTAAGCAAGGCCTGTGGCAGGTAGCTGATATCCTCGAAGCCACCGCAAACAATGAAGCAGAGCACGCCACTCAGGAATTCTATTTTCTGGGAGGCGCACCTGACACGCTGGAAAACCTGGAGCGGGCGGCAGCCCGAGAGTTTGAAGAGGCTCAGGTGCTGTACCCGGAAGCAGCTTCAATCGCAAAGGAGGAGGGTTTCTCCGAAATAGCCGAGTTCCTGTCCCGTACGGCCAAGGTGGAGGAAAGGCACGGCCGGAATATGCAGTCCATTCTGGATGCGCTCAAGAAGTCAGAAAATATCAAAGGTAAAACGGTCAGCCATTCGGCCGTAAAAATGTCGCAGACCATGATGCCCGACCAGACCAATCCCATAGGATTTGTTCACGGCGGAGAGCTGATGAAGTTGATGGATAATGCAGCGGCCATAGTCGCTCTCAGGCACAGCCAGCATCCCGTTGTCACGGCAGAAGTGGACTCTATAACCTTCAAGAATTCTGTCCATGTAGGCGACCTGGTGACGGTTGATGCCCGGCTGACCTTCACCAGCCATTCCACCATGGAAGTGCGTATATGCGCCACGGCAGAGAATACTCTCACAGGCGAGAAAAGAGACGTGCTGACGGCATATTTCATCTTCGTTGCACTGGATGCAAACGGCAAGGCCATTGAAGTTCCTCCTCTGATTATCAGCACCGAGGAAGAGGAAAGGCTCTTTGCCGAAGGCCAGGCCAGGTATGATAAACGCAAACAGTCAAATAAAAAGTAGGGGCGTGCGATGACAGAGGAACAGGAACGTTTAATTAATGCACTCAAATACGCTGTCCAGATGGAAATTGACGGCAAGGCATTCTACACAGCTGTCAGCCAGCGTATCGCCACCAGGTTGGGCCGGGAGCTTTACACCTGGCTGGCGGCGCAAGAGGACATACATCGTGCCAGATTCCAGGCCATTTACAAGGCCGCTGTAGAAAAGCAGGGCTGGCCGGTCGAGGCGGTAAAGCCGGCGGACATACCTCGGCTGGGAACTCTGTTCGGACAGGCCATCAGGGAGATGGGTACTTCTTTCAAAGTTGATAAGGGAGACATTGCTGATGCCGATAAAGGCATCGAGCTGGAGATTAAATCACGCGATTACTACCGGGAGCAGGCCGGTAAATCCGGCGGCCCTGTCGAGAAAGAGTTTTTCACGCGCATTTCCGCCGAAGAGCAGGGACATTACCTTGCTCTCATAGACTACAAGGAATACCTGGAGGACCCCGTAGGCTGGTTCACGCGCACTGAACACCACCTGCTTGACGGTATTTAAATATTCCATTTAACGGAGGACCTATGCCTGAAACCATGCTTGAGATCAAGGAGCTGAGCGTCGAGGTCGACGGCCGGCCGATATTGCATGATATCAACCTCAATATCAAGGCCGGAGAAACACACGTCCTCTTTGGCCCCAACGGCAACGGTAAGACCACGCTGCTTATGACCATCATGGGCGCCCCACGCTACCAGGTGACCAAAGGCAGCATCGTTTTCAAAGGACACGAGCTGGTCAATTTGCCCATGGACGAACGCGCCCGCCTGGGTATCGGCATGTCCATGCAGAGGCCGCCCGTGGTCAGGGGAGTCAAGACGAGGGATATGGTCAACGCCTGCGCCAGGGGCAGGGACACCGACGAGGAGCTGGCAAGAATCGTCCAGGACACCAACCTCAGCGAACTGATTGAACGGGATATAAATTACGGCTTCTCCGGCGGCGAGATCAAGCGGTCTGAGCTGGCGCAGCTGCTGGCGCAGAAACCTGACCTTGTTCTGCTGGACGAACCGGAATCAGGCGTCGACCTGGTTAATATAGCACTCATCGGCCACCTGATAAACGAGCTACTGCAGAAAAAGCACCCCATCCGGGAGAGGATGCGCAGCGGGCTGATCATTACTCATACAGGCCACATACTGGAGTACGTAGATGGTCGCACCGGCTATGTCCTGCTGGGCGGCACCATCATCTGCGAGGGCGACCCGCACGAGATCCTGAAGACCATAGTAAAGAAAGGATACGAGGAGTGCCGCAGATGCATATCCTGAAATCAGACAAAGAGAAGACAGAAAAAGCCAGGTCGGCGGAACGGAAGCAGGCACGCTTCGGTGAAGATATTGAGCTTGGCAAGTATGCATATGAAGCGGAAGAGCTGCCTTATCAGTCGGACTTATCTGCACTGCCCGGCGAGGCCAAGCAGCAGATGCTGCAGACCGGAGTCACCGTTGACGACGTCAGCCAGCGCTCGGGGACAATAATCCAGATGGACCATTCCGTAGTACACAGCCTGTCCACACAGGCCGATATCGAAGTCATGTCCACCACAAAGGCGCTGGAAAAGTACGACTGGCTGGCCGACTATTACTGGAAGGCAGTCTCTGTGGATGCCGATAAATATACCGCCCATGTGGAACTCAACCCGGGCAACGGGTATTTTATAAGGGCGCTGCCGGGCAGCAAGTCCACCTTCCCCGTGCAGGCCTGCCTCTATATCGGTAAAAAGAACCTGGCGCAGAGCGTACACAATATCATTATCGCCGAGGAGGGCTCGGAACTGCATATCATCACAGGCTGCACCACTTCCCCACGGGAAGAGCCGGCCATGCACCTGGGCGTTTCGGAATTTTATGTAAAGAAAGGCGCCAAGATCAGCTTTACTATGATACACAACTGGTCTCCGGAGGTGGCGGTCAGGCCGCGCACCGGGGTTATTATTGAGGACGGCGGCATATATCTCAGCAACTACGTCATCATGAAACCGGTCAAGTCACTACAGGCCAATCCCATAGCACGCTGTGTGGGTGAAAACACCATCACGCGCTTTAACAGCATTATCGTAGCCCCGCCGGGCTCTAATATGGACCTGGGCTCACAGGTCATTCTTAACGGCAGGGGCTCCAGGACGGAGATAATATCCCGGGCCATCACCACTGGAGGAAATATAGTTGCCCGCGGCTATATAGAGGGCAATGCCCCTGAAGTCAAAGGGCACCTGGAATGCCGCGGCCTGATAATGAAAGGCCAGGGACGCATACACGCCATACCTGAGCTGATGGGCAACCTGGAGGGAATCGATCTTTCGCATGAGGCCGCCGTAGGTAAAATCGCCGAGGAGGAAGTTGAATATCTGATGATGCGCGGGCTGACCAGGGACGAAGCCACGGCCACTATCGTCAGGGGCTTCCTGAGAGTCGATATTGAAGGGCTGCCCGAAGAATTAAACCAGCAGATCAAGAACACGATTGAGGCGGCAGAAAAGGACCTGATGTAGAAAGTCTAAGGAGGAACGGATGATGGATACCAAGGCGCTGCATCTCATTACATACGGGCTGTACGTTGTTTCATCCTATAAAGGGGATAAAATCAACGGCCAGATAGCCAACACCGCCATACAGATCTGCTCTGAGCCGCCGGTAATAGCGGCAGTCATTAATCGCGGCAATCTGACACATGAATACATCACAGCCAGCAAGGCATTTACCGTCTCTATCCTGGCGCAGGATACTCCGCTCAAGTTCATCGGGGGCTTCGGGTTCAAGAGCGGCCGCGAGGTTGATAAGTTCGAGGGCGTAAACTACCGCAAAGGCCTGACCGGAGCACCTGTAGTCCTGGATAATACGCTTGCCTTCCTGGAGGCCAGGGTCATCAGCAGCACAGATGTACACACACACACTATCTTTGCCGGTGAGCTAGTTGATGCCGGTATACTCAAGGAGGGTGAGCCGCTGACCTATGCATACTATCAGCAGGTTAAAAGAGGTACCACACCTAAAAGCGCACCAAGCTACGTTACTGAAAAAAAGGAGGAGAAACCAAAGATGGATAAATACCAGTGCAGTGTTTGCGGCTACATTTATGACCCCGAGAAGGGCGATCCTGACGGAGGTGTAAAGCCCGGAACACGTTTTGAGGATATTCCCGATGACTGGACCTGCCCCGTTTGCGGGGCCAGCAAGGATCAGTTCAATAAGATCTAATGGAGGTTGCCATGCACCACATGGAGATGAAACCTGGCGTATACCCGGTTGGCGGGATCGATTGGGACAGGCGGCTTTTTGACGCTCTGATCCCACTTCCCGATGGAACCAGCTATAACTCTTACCTTGTTATCGGAGGGGAAAAGACGGCATTGATAGATACCGTCGACCCTTCCATGGACCATGTGCTCATCAGCAACCTGGACCAGCTCAATATAGAGCGTATAGACTATATAATTTGCCACCACGCCGAGCAGGACCATGCAGGCAGCATACCCATGGTGCTTGAACTTTATCCGACGGCCATGGTTGTATGCACTCCCAAATGCAGGGATATGCTGATTGACCTTCTGCACCTGGACGAAACGGTTTTTATAACCGTGGATGATAAAAAGACCCTGTCGCTTGGTGACAGGACGCTGGAGTTCATACACACTCCCTGGGTGCACTGGCCGGAGACCATGGTTACCTACCTGCAGGAAGACAGGATTCTGTTTACCTGCGATTTCTTCGGCTCCCACCTGGCCCAATCGGCGCTGTACGTACGGGACGAGTGCACTGTCTACGAATCTGCCAAGCGCTATTTCGGAGAGATCATGATGCCCTTCCGTACCAACATTCGCAAGAACATGGAAAAATTGAAGGACTATAGCATCGATATCATCGCCCCCAGCCACGGGCCAGTTTACGACAAGCCGGAGTTCATACTTGATGCCTACAGGCACTGGGCCTACGACGAGCCTAAAAACCTGGTACTCTTGCCCTACGTGTCCATGCACGGCAGCACAAAGGAAATGGTTGACCATCTGGTCAGGGCTCTGGCCGAGAACGGCGTGGGCGTAAGGCAATACGATCTTACAGTCGCCGATCCCGGCAAGCTGGCAATAGGACTGGTGGATGCAGCCACGGTTATTATAGGAACATGCACCGTACTAGGCGGGGCGCATCCTCTGGCGGCCAATGCAGCTTTCCTGGCCAATGCACTACGTCCCAACCTGAAATTTGCCTCCATCATCGGCTCTTACGGCTGGGGCAGCAGGGCAGTGGAGCAAATAACAGGTATGCTTACCAACCTTAAACTTGAGGTGCTCGAGCCGGTATATATCAAGGGCAACCCCAAAGAGCAGGACTATGCCGCCCTGGACAAACTGGCGCATTTAATTGCCCAGAAGCACCGCGAGAGCGGTTTTCAATAGTAAGTGCAGGAGAATACAAGCATGACATATTGGATGTGCGACAAATGTAGTTTCGTAATAGAATTGCCCAAACCGCCGGATCCGTGTCCCAGTTGTAATATCAAATGCTCGTTCACCGACGTCACATGCTACACACCCGAATGTGGTGGCATCGGTAGCCTCGATTCCAAGCTTGTGGCCCAGCGTGTGCTGAAAAAGGAGAAGCCCGGCAAAGTGATGCGCTTCAGCGACATCATCAAGGGAAGAACAAGCGAGGGCAGAGAAAAGCATATCCCTTACATTGGGCTATTGAGGGGTCAGGGCTCAAAAGCCAAGGATAGAGTGGAGATTGAGGTGGGCAAGGAAGCTCCCCATCCCAATACACAGGAGCACCATATCTGCTGGATCCAGGCCTTCGGTGTTAAAAAGGACGGGCAGGTCATAGACCTCAGAAGAAAGGATTTCAAGGCTGGCGAGGGCAAGCCGTTGTATGTCTTTGACCTGGACGCTTCCGATTTCAAGCACCTCTTTGCATTCTCATATTGCAACCAGCACGGCGTCTGGGAATGGCACATGGAACTGTGACCGTGGTCACAGCTATTAAGCCTGATTCCCTTTATAGTATTGTGTATCAGGCATTTTACACCTGGGGGAGGTTTAACATGGCTATAGATCCTGTATGCAAGATGCAGGTCGACGAGAAAAAGGCACCGGCCAAGTCCGAGTACAAGGGTAAGACGTACTACTTCTGCGCCCTTGGCTGCAAGAAAGCCTTTGACGCCAATCCGGAGAAGTATCTGGCTGCGGAGAAGAAGTAGAATTAACCCGGATAAATCTTGTTGTGGAGGTTGAGATGCACAGAGTTCGCGTACCGGGTATGAATTGGCTCTTTTCCAGTTTTATCGCCTTCCTGCTTATTCCATTGCTTATTGCACTGGCCGCCTGCCAGGCACCGCAGCAGGCTCCTGCAGGAACCATGTCGGCCCCTCCGTCAGCTCCTGCAACTACACAGCTGCCTTCACAGCCCGCTGCCTCGGCGACACCTTCGCCTTCGGTTGATAGCTGGGTTGCCGACGGGGTTATTTCCCCGGGTGAATATCAGAACAAGCAGGTTTACGGCGACTACGAGATAAACTGGTCGAATAATGACCAGAATGTTTGCCTTGGAATTAAAGCCAAGACCCCGGGATGGGTGGCTGTAGGCTTCGGGGCTGAAAGTTTCATGAATCACGCAGATATTATTCAGGGCTACTTCAGCAGCAGCAACAGCGCTATAGTGCTGGACGAATTCAGCACGGGTAACTTCGGCCCGCATCCCGATGATACCACGCTGGGCGGCAAGTATAACATACTGGAATCCGGCGGAAAGCAGGAGGGCGGCTATAGCGTCGTGGAGTTCAAACGCAAGCTGGACACAGGCGACGCTTATGACAGGCCCCTGGTCAAGGGAGCCAACAAGATAATCTGGGCTTACGGCTCCGACAACCAGTTTTTAATCAAACATATGAACCGCGGTGAAGGCGAGATCGTCATTCAGTAAAGGGAATAAAGTGAAAGGAAAGGTATTTAGTGCACTGGCACTGGCTGCCGTCCTGTTTTCGGCGCTGGCCGGCTGCCTGAGCGCGCCAGTGCCGTCCAGTATTAAGCAGCTACAGTCGGTCGAAGTCCGGGAGTACCAGGGGAAGAACCTGTCGTCAATCGCCGACTTCCGTGAGAATTCCATACACGGCCCCCAGCATGTGGATATTGATACGTACAGGCTGAAGATCGACGGCCTGGTGAAGCAGCCCACCTCCCTGACCTATGACGACGTCCTCATGGACAACACAAAATACCAGAAAGTTGTTACGCTCAACTGCGTAGAGGGGTGGTCGGCTACCCTGCTGTGGGAAGGGGTCCTGGTGAAAGACCTGATTGACAAGGCAGGCGGAGCCGATCCCAAGGCCAAAGTTGTCATATTTCACGCCTACGACGGCTATGTGACTTCCCTGCCACTGCAGTATGTAATGGACAGAAACCTTATCCTGGCTTATAAAATGAACGATGTGGTGCTGCCGCCGGAGCGGGGCTATCCATTTGAGCTGGTAGCCGAGGACAAGTGGGGTTATAAATGGATAAAGTGGGTCACTGAAATTCAACTTTCTGATGACTTGAGCTTCCGCGGATACTGGGAGGGAGCCGGATATTCCAATGACGCTGATATCAATCAGCCCTTCTTTGAGCGGTGACGGGCATGAGTGACAGGCTGGTAAAATATATTGCGCTGGCTGTACAGATCATACTGCTGCTGCTGTTGCTGGCATATGGGATTACCGGCTACGGAATCACACAGGGACGCATCGTGTCAATGCTCACTTTTGGCTTGCTTTCCCAGCCGGTGGCTTTCTTGGTGCATGATAATCTGCTGATACCGTTTTTAATCTTTTTAATCTTGCATATCTTCTACCGGCCGCTGGCCGGGCTGTTTTTAAAAGCAAAGAAATAGGTCTTTATTTAAACTGGCAGGAGGAGGCGTGGATTTAAAAATTCTGGTGGGTGGTGAAGCTGGGCAGGGAGTTCAGACGGTGGGTGCCGTCCTCTCCCGCACTTTCACGCGGGCGGGGTGTCATGTCTTTGCAGACCAGGACTATGAGTCCAGGATAAGGGGCGGCCATAATTTCTTCAGGATAAGGATCAGAGACTCACAGGTTATGTCCATCTCCGAGCAAATAGACGTACTGATAGCGCTGAACCGTGAAAGCATGGCGCTCCACTGCCCGGAACTGGATAAAAACGGAATTGCTATAACAGACGAGTTCCGCGATCCCGAGCTCTGCCAGAAATACAATGTAGTGAATATTCCTATGCAGCGGCTGGCCCTGGAAAAAACGGGCAACAAGCTTTCAGCCAACTCCGTTGCCATGGGCGCCACTATGGCACTGCTTAATCTGGACGTTGAAATACTGCTGCAGGCAGTCAGGGATAATTTCACGTCGGGGAAAATTGCCGATGACAATGTTGCCGCCGCTAAAGCAGGCTATACCTACGTTATCGAGAATATTAAGGAGAGGAAGCAAGTTGATTTCAGCCCCTTCGTCAAGTCGCCCAGGTTGCTTCTGAACGGCAACGAAGCTGTGGCAGCCGGCGCGCTGGCGGCCGGATGCAAGTACCTGTCCGCATACCCGATGACGCCATCCACTTCCATCATAGAGTTCATGGCGGCTCGTCAGAAAGATTTTGGCACCGTGGTCTTCCAGCCGGAGGACGAGATTGCGGCCATCCATAACGCGCTGGGCGCCTCATACGCCGGCGTCAGGTCAATGACCGTCACCTCGGGCGGCGGCTTCTGCCTGATGGTAGAAGGGCTGGGACTGTCGGCTATGACGGAAACGCCCGTAGTAATCGTGCTGGGGCAGCGCCCGGGTCCAGCCATAGGCCTGCCTACCCGCACCGAGCAGGGCGACCTGCAGTTTGCATTGCATGCATCGCATGGAGACTTCCCCCGTGTGGTACTGGCGCCGTCCACGGCAGAGGACGCCTTCTGGCTAACCATCAAGTCCTTTAATCTGGCCGAGCGGTATCAGCTCCCGGTCATAGTATTGACGGACCACTACCTGGCCACTTCTTATTTCACGGTGGAAAAGTTCGATACCTCGGCAATATTCATAGACCGCGGCCTGCCGCTCAAGGAAGATGAGCTTGGTGAGACATCGGATTACAAACGCCACCGCGTTACCGGGTCCGGCATCTCTCCCCGCGCCCTGCCCATGTTCAGCCCGGCGCTGGTTGTCATGGATTCCGACGAACACAACGAGGAGGGCCATCTGATCGAGGACGCAGCCACAAGGGTCCGCATGGTTGATAAGCGTATGAAGAAGCTGTCCGGCCTGCGCAAGGATATAGCCTTTCCCCTGATTTATGGCCCGAAGTCGGCAAACGTCACCCTGGTAGGATGGGGCAGCACATTCGGGCCCCTCTATGAGGCTTCGCAGGCGCTGCGCAAGCAGGGTTTGAGCATCAACCTGCTGCATTTTACCGAGATATGGCCTTTTCCCAACCGTGCCGTGACCGGCATGTTCACGGGCTCAGAGAAAATATTCGTGGTCGAAAACAACGTCTCAGGGCAATTTGCTTCGCTGTTCGTATCCGAAACGGGATTGAAGGTGAGTGGCAATATACTTAAATACGACGGCCGGCCGTTTACCTCATCCTTTATCATGGACGCACTGGGCCGGGAGGATTTGTAATGGCAGTGAACCTGAACGACTACTCCGGATTGCAGCCCGCATGGTGCCCGGGTTGCGGCAATTTCGGTATACTATCAGCTTTAAAAAAAGCACTGGTTGACCTCAATATTGCTCCATGGCAGCTGCTCATCGTCTCGGGCATAGGGCAGGCAGGCAAGCTGCCCCACTACCTGAAATGCAACACGTTCAATTCGCTCCACGGCCGGCCCGTTCCCGTCGCTATAGGAGCCAAAATGGGTAACCGTCAGCTCACAGTGATCGCAGTGAGCGGCGACGGCGATGGCTATGGCGAGGGCGGTAATCACTGGATACACTCCATGCGCCGCAACCATGACATTACCTACTTTGTCCACGATAACCAGGTCTACGCGCTGACCCGCGGACAGGCTTCCCCGACCAGCGACGCCGGATATGTATCCGGGACCACACCCGATGGAGCGCCACCGCCTGTGAATCCACTTGCCGTGGCTGTCGCCTGCGACGCCAGCTTTGTAGCGCGCGGCTTTGCCGGAGACGTTGACCATTTATCCGGCCTGATCAAACAGGCCGTAACACATCGCGGCTTTTCACTGCTGGACATACTGCAGCCCTGTGTGTCCTTCAACCACGTGAACACCTACGAATGGTACCAGAAGAGGGTCTATAAACTGGAAGAGGATAAGGCGTATGATCCTTCCGATAAGTCAGCGGCCTTTCTCAAAGCACAGGAATGGGGAGACCGCATTCCGCTGGGAATCATCTACCTCAAGCAGCGTCCCGTCATCGAAGACAGTTTCGCTGCGCTGCAAGGTGAACCACTGGCCAGGCAAGACCCTGAGTTAAAACGTATAGAAGACGTAATTCAGGCGTTCATTTAGGGGCGACCTATGGGGCCCGGCCGCTTATTTAACCAGCGTTCCGGAGGTGGAGGAGACAGTAAACTTGATGGCGTACCTGGAGGGCTGCTGCACATCGTAAAAAGCGCTCGAACCCGACAGGTCAAGCGTCATTGATGCCGGGCTGCTTATTCCGCTGCAGTCGATGACGTAAGTTGGCCTGGCTATGCTCGACAGGTAATTGCTCTGAATGGTACTGACGGCGCTCTGGTTTATGTAAACCTGCGTCCCATCCTGACCATACGTCTCATCTGCATCGGTCTGTGCCGCCGGCTCGCATACGCCGCCGTTGCAGGTGCCGCACTTGGTGCAATGTCCCCACCCGGAGGTATAGGGTTTCTTCACCGTCTCCCAGGGACCTATGGGCTTGGCTGCTGTTTCTCCCTAGGCCTGGGTGGCCGCCGGCAGGAGGCTGACGGCGATTAAGGCAATTAGTATACCGGTTATTAATTTCACGCCTATAATTCTCAGCCGCATATGACCGGTTGTCAAATATTAAGAGTCGATTTCCACAGCACGGGCATATCGTGTATAATCCTAGCCTTGGAATGCAGCAGAGGACAAAATGAGACAACTCAAATTAATTTCACTCATCTTGATTGCCCTCTTTATGTTAACTTATTCATTGGCCTGTGCGGTCAAGCAGGGCAAGACTGAGACCTTCAATCCCTCCAAGACTTATCAGGGCGCACTGGCCATCAACCTGCCCGCCACGGACGGTATACTGGCTGAAATCAGGCAGCGTGCTACCGCTGACGGGGAGGAGCTTGGGCCCGTTGAATATTATGAGCCCGGCGAAAAGGATTTCGAGCCGATTATTGCCAAGCTGATGTCACGGGCCAAGATAGACGTGCTGTGGATAGCCGGCGGCATCATGGACATACCAAATATACAGAAAGCTGTTGTTACAGCCGGTTACACCGGCCAGACGCGGCTCAAGCCGGTCTCAGGCGCCGTCCCCTTCCAGGGCCTGGAATAGTTTACCTTATTCCCTCTTTCTTTCTGTCTACCACCAGGGTCAGGCCTTCAACCGAGGAAATCGTGACATCTTCTCCCTTATCTATCGGTCCGCCTGCCGAGCGCGCCTTCCACAGCTCTCCCCTGACCTTCACCATGCCGCCAGGATCAAGTGCTGTTTCAACCACCCCTGCGCTGCCGATAATAGATTCAGGAGCACTGACCTTGCGAAATGTGATGGTGGGATGGCCTATGCGGTACATAATGTAGGAAAATATGGCAAAGGCCACCAGCACTGCGGCCAGCGCCCAGAGAGGCAGATTAATACCAAAAAGCGGCAACACCCAGATTATCAGCGCTGCTATCGCCATTTCCTCCACTACTGTGCTGATAATGGAGTATATGGTATGCCAGCGCGCGGGATCGCGCTGCTTCATTCCCTGCCCGGTAGTCATATCACCTATTACCTATGATAATGTTACAAAGCTGCGTCGTGCAAAAGCCTATACAATTAAGCCGGCCCTTAATGATATAATTTTCTGAAGCAGGTTGTACCGGCGGGATAACAATGGCGGATATAGAGAGGGCCAGGAAAAGGATTAAGGAGCTAAGGGGCCAGCTTAACTATCACGCGCACCGTTACTACGTCCTGGACAGCCCCGAAATCAGTGACTCCGAGTACGATGCCCTCATGCAAGAGCTGCAGAAGCTGGAGCAGGAACATCCCAACCTCGTAACACCGGACTCTCCCACCCAGCGGGTCGGCGCCGAGCCCGTTGCGGCCTTCGGTATAGTCAATCATCCCCGGCCTCTGCTCAGCCTGGCTAATGCCTTCGACGACGCAGATGTCGACGCCTGGTACAGGCGTATCACCGGCCTGCTGCCGGGACAGAAGCTGGACTTTGTCTGCGAGCTGAAGATCGACGGGCTGGCTGTGGCACTTACCTACCAAAACCGCGTTTTCACGGTTGGAGCCACCCGCGGCAATGGCGTGCAGGGCGAGAACATCACACAGAACCTTAAGACCATCCGCAGCCTGCCTCTTTCTGTGCCTGCCGAAGCTCCGGCCAGGTTTGAAGTCAGGGGGGAGGCCTACCTGCCCAGGGAAGGGCTCAAGAAGCTAAACGAGGAACGGGCCGCCCAGGGACAGCCGCTTTTTGCCAACCCGCGTAACGCCGCCGCCGGCTCGGTCAGGCAGCTTGACCCCAAGATAACCGCCTCCCGCCCCATGGATACCTTCATCTATCAATTGGGCTGGGCTGAGGGAGGCCGTGTTCCAGCCACGCACTGGGACATCATGCAGTATTTAAAAGGGCTCGGCTTTAAGGTAAATCCCAATATCAGGCACTGCCGTAACATCGAGGAGGTAAAGGACTATTACCACGGCTGGACCGACAAACGCCAGCAGCTGCCGTACGACATCGACGGCGTGGTCATCAAGGTCAACTCCATTGCGCTGCAAGAGGAACTGGGAGCAGTGGGGCATGATCCGCGCTGGGCCATAGCCTACAAGTTTCCGGCGGTGCAGGGCACCACTAAGTTGTTGGATATCGGCATCAACGTGGGCAGGACGGGAAGCCTGAATCCTTATGCCATACTCGAGCCTGTCAGCATCGGCGGCGTAACCATCAAGCAGGCCACGCTGCACAATGAGGATGATATCCATCGCAAGGACATACGCATCGGCGACTGGGTGCTGGTTCAGCGCGCCGGCGAGGTCATACCCGAGATAGTCGAGCCCATCGTCAGCAAGCGCACGGGGCATGAAAGAATATTCCACATGCCCAAGAGCTGCCCGGTTTGCGGTGCCGAGGTCATTCGCCCGGAGGGCGAGGCCATGCACCGCTGCACCAACGCCGCCTGCCCGGCACAGGCCCTGGAGCAGATCAAGCACTTCGTCAGCAAGGGCGCCATGGACGTAGACGGGGTCGGCGAGAAGCTTTGCCAGACCCTATTTGAACAGGGTCTGATCAAGGACTCCGGCGACATATATTATCTCAAGAGCGACCAGTTGCTGGGGCTGGAAAGGATGGGTGAAAAGAGTGTGGCCAAAGTGCTTGCTTCCATAGAAACGAGCAAGCAGCGTCCGCTGGCCCAGCTTATCTTTGCGCTGGGCATTCCCGGCATCGGCGGGGAGACCGCCAGCCTGCTCACTCAGAACTTCAACAGCATAGATGCGCTGGCCTCGACCAAAGCCGGGGAGCTCACGGCCATACCGGGAATCGGCCCCAAGGTATCCGAGGGCATACTGGCCTTCTTCCGTCAGCCTCAGAACCGCAGGATAATTGAGAAACTGCGCAAAGCAGGCGTGAAGATGGAGCAAAAAGGCCAGCTGCGCAGGGACCTGCCACTCTCCGGTAAAGAGTTTGTCATCACCGGCAGGCTGGACACGGCCGGGCGCAACGAGCTCGAGGCCAGGATAAGGGTGCTGGGTGGCAAGGCTGGCTCCGACGTCGGCAAAAAGACCGATTACCTGGTGGTAGGCGCCGACCCCGGCTCCAAGCTGGCCAGGGCGCAATCACTGGGAACGAAGATACTTAATGAAAACGAGTTCCTGAAAATGCTGAGGGAAGCTGAATTAAAACTGAAGTAGTACATCAATTATGAAAATACTGGTCGGCCTGGGGAACCCGGGCAAGAAATACCAGGGCAACCGCCATAATGCGGGCTTTCGCTGCATCGACTACATGGCAGAGATTTACTCTATCCCGGTCAAGAAACGCCTGTGCCTGTCGGATACGGGCCGCGGCCCTCTGGGAGGTAACGACGTGCTGCTGGTCAAGCCCCGCACCTTCGTCAACCTGAGCGGCGAAGCGGCCTCATGCCTGCTGCAGAAATTCAAAGCAAGGCCTGAAGACCTGATCGTGATACACGATGACCTGGACCTGCCCACCGGACGCCTGAGGCTCAGGCTGGGAGGACGTTCCGGCGGCCACCGCGGCGTCCAGTCCATCATCGACAACCTCAGTACCCAGGACTTTTACCGCGTCCGCATAGGCATCTCCCGGCCGACCACCATGGACGGTCACGTCTGGGACGAGGACGAAATCGTGGCTTACGTCCTGGGCGATTTCACGCCGGAGGAGGACGCACTGATACAGCCGGCCGTTCTGACTGCAGCCGAGGCAGTGGAATGTATATTGGCCGACGGCATCACGGCGGCCATGAACAAATATAATCAGGCCGTGCAGGGATAAAAACCAAATGATAGCGGCTACTGGAACAGGTCGGTCTCTCCCCTCGTATCAGGTGCGCTGGCCAGGTAATAATATTCCTTCATTAATATGCCCGTTCCCCGGATTTTGCTGAGCATCTCGCTGAAATCACGGGCATCCTGCTGTGTCCTGTGCGTGGCGATGGCCTTTATTTTCACGTCCAGGTAATCTGTCGTCTCGATGGCCGTGGTAACCTCTTCGTCAGGCCGGGTTGACAGCCCCACCTCCTCGGCATCGGGCAGCACGCTGTCCGGTATGGTTATGTAGTAAAGCTTGCGGGGGCCGGCGCTCTTCTTCGTCAGCTTATTGAAGGCCGCCGTTGCAGCTTTCCCCACGGCAATATGGTCAAGGTGGCCGCTGACGCCGTCCGGTCCGAAGGTTATCACCACCTCCGGCTGCATCTTCTGCATTATCTTGATGATCTTTGCGGCGATCTGAGATGTTTTTATCCTGTCCAGCTGTCCGTCGATGAAGTCCAGGAAATAGATGTCCCGTATGCCGATTATTGCAGCCGCGGCCCTCAGCTCCGCCTCACGGGCCACCCCCGTCGGCGTTCCTTCGGGCACGTCAAGGCGGGTGCCGACCTCGCCGCGCGTGGCGCAGACGAGGTCGGCGGACACTCCCAGCTTCTTATACCTGGCGACCGTCCCGGACGGCCCGAAGCTCTCGTCGTCCGGGTGCGCCAGTACCAGTAAAATGCTGCGGTTCATGATTGTCTCCGAAAAAATATATAGTGATTTCAGGTTTGTTTCAAAAAGTCACTTGCAGCCGAAGATCATGCCAATAGAGCTCAGCATGAAGGGCAGCTTTAATAGGCCAGGGATGAAATCTTCTTCGCTGGTATTGATAAACTCGACTTCACCCACGCCCCAGCTTCTAATCTCAACCAGCAAATCGTCTATCTCTCCGTAAAGCCTTTTATACAGAAAAATGTCCTGAAATGCGAAGCTCCCGCCGGGTTTCAATACCCTTATAGCCTCTTTTATTACCTGCCGTTTGTCCTTGGCATCTCTGACCTCATGAAAGACGAAGTTACTGACCACGGCCTCAAAGTAGCCATCCTCAAAGGGCAAAGAGCTTGCACTGGCCTTCAGAAATTCACAACGGCCGTCCAGGCTCTCCAATCGCACGTTATTTTCGCAGGCCTCCTTGGAGTAGCCCCACTCTGCTCCCCAGTAATCAATGCCCACGACTCTGGCCTGCGGAAACTTTTTGGCCAGCTTGACTGCCAGCGCCCCGTTGCCACATCCGATGTCCAGGACACTACCTGCTCCGTCCCAGCCCAGGTTCTTTAATACCAAGTCACGTAGCCTGGCCTGCATATCACCGCCAGCCGGAGAAAATTTATAGTAGGCATAGGCAAAATAACCGAAGATAACCAGAAAGAAAACCGCCGGTATGTACAGAAAAAAAGACACCCAGGATAAAGCGAGAAAGGCCAGCGTCAGGGTGCCCGGTACATAAACAAGCCATTTGGACACCCAGTTGCCGTAGTCAGCCTTATGTTGGGCGCTAATTTTCATTTCGTGGATCCATCACAGAAAGTCATTTCGATGGATAGAGCTTGTAATCGCCCCATTTCTCCCACGTGCGGTAGGCGCTGCGGAAATCCCGCTGAGATTTCAACACCCTGGCAAAGAATGCATCTTTTTCCGCAAGGTTATCGCACAGCCTGTCTGTAATCTCGGTTATCTTCTGCATGCTGGCATCGTCCAGGACCGATATCTGTATGCCGTCGCTCTGGAACTTCTGCAGGTAAACGGCGTTGATGCCTTCGTTGCCGGCGGTGAAGTCCACCATGCCCACCTCTTTGCAGGCTGCCTCGAAAATGGCCTTCAGGTCGTCCGGCAGCTTGTTCCAGGCATCGCCATTAACGAAGACCTCCTCCATGCTGGACGGCTGGTGCCAGGATGGTAATAGAACGAACGGCGTGATGGTGCTGTCGAAGCCCAGCTCCCAGTCTATTGAAGGTGTGCTGAACTCAAAGCCGTCTATCTCCCCGCTCTTCAGCGCAGCCTTGATCTGTCCCTGGGGTAGCAAGACCACGGTCGCCCCCATCTCCTTGAGCACCTCCGGAGCAAAGCCGGTCGCCCTGATCTTCATCCCTTTGAAATCGTCAATGGTCTTCACCGGCCTGTTGGTGAAAAAACCGAACTCGGGCCCGGCCAGCGGGCCGGGGAAAACCACCAGGTTGTACCTGGCGTAAAGCTCACGCCACAGCTCCATGCCGTTGGAAGGCCCGTAGAGCCAGACCATCCATTCCTGCGCTGTCATCATATTGGGTATGGAGCTGAAAAGGGCGAACGAAGGGTCTTTGCTTATCCAGTAGCCCGGCCAGGACAGCCCGCACTCGAAATCACCCCTGCCCACGGCATCGAAAAGGTCGAATGCACCGACCAGTTTGTCCGCCGGATAGGGCTCGATCACCAGTCGCCCGCCGCTGAGTGCATTAATGCGCTGGCAGAGCGGCACCGCTCCCTTCGAGTACATCAGGTTGTCCTGCGTCCAGCTGGTGGGCATACGCCACTTGAATTGCTGCGGTGCGCTGCAGCTGGAGGAATACACAGTGCTGAATACGCTTACGAACAAAGTGACTATTATTAAAAGGAAAAACAGCCTACGTTTTGTATCTAACATGTATCCAGCCTCCTTTATAAATATCACCGGGCGTTTCTCACGCCGGGCCCGGACCCAGGGCCACATTTTTGCATAGCAAGGGCTGAATTGTCCACATTCAAACCTGTATTGCCCCTGCGAAAAATCGAATGGTATAATGACACGGCTTCAGAAGGAGGTTGTGAACCTTGCCAAACATCAAGACCGGCGGCACCAGGATCAGGTCAGTCAGCGCGCGTGAGATCATCGATTCGCGCGGCAACCCCACAGTGGAAGTGGAAATGTTGCTTGAGAACGGCACATCCGGCAAGGCCGGCATCCCATCGGGTGCCAGCACAGGCAAATACGAGGCGCTGGAGCTCAGGGACGGTGATAAGAACAGGTATGACGGCCTGGGCGTGCTGAAGGCTGTCGACAATGTAAATAGCGTCATTCAACCGGCCGTCAAGGGCTACGACGCGTCAAACCAGGAGAAGCTGGACAACAAGCTAATCGAGCTGGACGGCACACCCGATAAATCCCGACTGGGCGCCAACGCCATACTAGGCGTGTCGCTGGCGGCTGCCCGCGCATCTGCCAGTTCATCCGGCAAGCCCCTATACCAGTACATCGGCGGCTCCGGCGCCTGCACGCTTCCAGTACCCATGATGAATATACTTAACGGCGGCAAGCATGCTGAGAACTCAACCGACCTTCAGGAGTTCATGATCATGCCCACAGGCGCCATGAGCTTCAGCCAGGCCATGCAGATGGGCTGCGAGGTGTACCACTCCCTGAAAAAGGTCATCAAGCAGAAGAAATACAACACCAACGTGGGCGATGAGGGCGGGTTCGCTCCCTCTCTGTCCTCCAACAGGGAGGCCGTGGAGCTGATACTCTCCGCCATCGAGGGCGCCGGTTACAGGCCCGGCACCGACTGCTGCATCGCACTCGATCCCGCTTCCAGCAGCTTCTACCAGGACGGAAAGTATGTGCTGGCCAGGGAGGGGAGGACGCTCACCAGCTCAGAGATGGTCGATTTTTACGCGGACTGGGTATCCAGGTATCCGATAATCAGCGTCGAGGACGGCCTGGACGAGGACGACTGGGAAGGCTGGACGCTGCTGACACAAAAATTAGGTAAAAAAGTACAGCTAGTAGGAGACGACCTGTATACGACCAACGTCAACAGGATAAAGAAGGGTATAGACTTGAAAGCCTCTAACTCGGTGTTGATAAAGCTCAACCAGATTGGCACACTTACGGAGACCCTGGCTGCCATAGACATGGCGCGCAAGGCCGGCTGGACGGCGGTGATCAGCCACCGTTCCGGCGAGACCGAGGATACCACGATAGCTGACCTGGCTGTAGCGGTTGGGTCAGGCCAGATTAAGACCGGCGCGCCCTGCCGCAGCGAGAGGGTGGCCAAGTACAACCGGCTGTTGAAAATAGAAGCCGAGCTCGATGGCCGCGCCATTTACCCCGGACGGAAGGCACTGCTTGTTTAGGAGGAAAGCGCATGGAGCTATTCAAGGGCATTAACCAGATCAGGGTTCCCCTGTCCGCCGCAAAGAACGCCGGCGACGTCAACGTCTATATCATCGAAGGCGCCGAGGGAAACCTGATGATAGATTCCGGCTGGAACATGCCCGAGTGCTTCAACACGCTTGCCCAGGAGATGAAGAACAGCGGCTTCGCCATGAAGGACATTACCCATATCGCCGTCACGCATATCCATCCCGACCACGTGGGCCTGGCGGGCAAGATAGCTGAGATAGCCAATTCCCAGATATTCATGAGCGAAACGGAATACGGCCTGATGGACTCACGCTATTCCAGCCCGGACGGACTGCTCGGCCAGATGACCGCCTTCCTCAAGGCCAACGGTGTGCCCGACTGGGAGCTTAAAATGCTGTCCGAGGCCTCATCCGCCATCCGCAGCTTTGTCTCTCCGATTAAGTCAGCTAACCTGGTTAAAGCGGGCGATGTAATTTCCATGCCCCCCTTCGAGTTCCAGGTCATCATAACCCCCGGCCATTCCCCCGGGCACCTGTGCCTTTATGAGCCTAATAAAAAGTACCTGTTCACCGGAGATCATGTGCTGGCCGAGAGCCTGCCCAATATCAGTTACCATCTCCAGTCGGGGGACAATCCCCTGGGCGACTATGTTGAAGCGCTGAGCGCAATGAACGAGATGGACGTGCGTTTTGTATTCCCGGGCCATGGCTCCGTCTTCAGCGGACTCGGACCCAAGATAGACGATATCATCCGCCTGCACCGCGACCAGATACGCGGCATACAGAAAGTCATGGGCGTGGAAATCAAGAACGGCTACGACGTAGCCAGGGCCATCCCCTGGACGGCAGGCGACGAAGCCGTGCCCTACGACAAGCTCGAGCCCATTGAAAGGCGGCTGGCCGTGCTCAACACCTTGGCCCACCTGCAATATATGGTGGCCGACGGCAAGGGCAAGAAGATGGCCGAGGGAGAGAAGACCGTCTACTACAGCGGAGAATAAAGTGGACAAAAAGCTCGTTCAAAAAATTCAATCGCTCAAGCTGGAATACATGGAATACCCCCAGCCCGAACTGCTGGTGACCATGCCCAACCCCTACCCCGACCAGGAATACGAGGTGCAAGCCGTCTCCCCGGAGTTCACCGCCCTATGTCCCGTCAACCCCGGGCAGCCGGACTTCGCCACCCTGACCATCAAGTACGTTCCAGATAAATATATAATTGAGTTCAAATCACTCAAGCTGTACCTGACCAGCTACCGCAACGTGCCCATCTTCTACGAGGAATCCACCAACCGCATACTTCAAGACCTGGTCAAGGCCATGAAGCCCCGGTCGATGGAGGTCATAGCCGATTGGAACGTTCGCGGCGGCATAACCACCCGCATTACGGCGACGTATAATAAAAAGAGAAAGCCCGCAAAAGGAGGTTGACGCATGGCATATAGAATAGGCATCAACGGTTTCGGCAGGATAGGCCGCCTGGTTTATCGCGCCATGTACCAGCACTACGGCGACAAACTCGAGGTAGCAGCCCTCAACGACCTGACGGACGCCAAGACCAACGCCCATATGTTTAAATATGACAGCACCTACGGCATATTCCCGGGCAAGGTCGAGGCCGATGCCGATAACATAATCGTCGACGGCAAGAAGACCCGGGTCATTGCCGAGCGCGATCCGGCCAAAATACCCTGGAAGGACCTGGGTGTGGAAGTGGTGGTCGAGTCCACCGGCCTGTTCACCGACGGCACAAAGGCTGCTGCCCACTTTCAGGGCGGGGCCAAGAAGGTTATTATTTCCGCCCCCGCATCCAACGAAGATATAACCATCGTACTGGGCGTGAATGATGACAAGTACGACGCCAAGAAGCACAACATCATCTCCAACGCCTCCTGCACAACCAACGGCATAGCGCCGGTGGTCAAGGTGCTTCAGGAGAATTTCGGCATATCCAAGGGCCTGCTCACAACCGCCCATGCCTACACCAACGACCAGAGGCTGCTTGATATGTACCACAAGGACCTGCGCCGGGCCAGGGCGGCCGCCCTGAACATGGTGCCCACCTCCACCGGCGCCGCCAGGGCGGTAGCGCTGGTCATTCCCGAGATGAAGGGCAAGCTGCACGGCATCGCCATCAGAGTTCCGGTGCCCACCGTGTCCGTGTGCGATTTTACCTGCTGTCTTGAGAAGGACGCCACTGTTGAGCAGATCAATGCCGCCTTCAAGCAGGCGGCAGAGGGCAAGCTGAAGGGCATACTGGAATACTGCAGTGAGCCGCTGGTCAGCACGGATTTCAAAGGCAACCAGCACAGCTCCATATTCGATTCGCTGGAGACCCTGGTGATAGGTGGGAACCTGGCCAAGATAATAGCCTGGTACGATAACGAGTGGGGCTACAGCTGCCGCATGGCAGACCTGGCGCTGATGATATTCAGCAAGGGCCTGTGAATCAGACCGGTTTGGCCTCCGTCATCACATCCTTGAGCACTTTGCTCAGCTCCTGCATCTTGTAAGGCTTGGCCAGCACGCCCTTGAACCCGTACTTTTTATACTTGGACATGATCGGGTCGCTGGCATAGCCGCTGGATACAATCACGCTGGCCCGCGGGTCTAACTTCAGCAGCTCGCCCACGGCGTCTTTGCCCCCCATACCTCCCGGTATAGTCAGGTCCATAATGACGGCGTCCACCGGCTTATCCGAGCTAAGGGCCTCCCTGAAGAGTTGTATAGCTTCCGCCCCGTCTGCTGCCAGCAAAACAATCTCGACGCCCAGTCGCTTTAACATGCGCCCCGTGGCATCCCTGATCATCTCCTCGTCATCCACCAGCATTACCTTTTTACCCTCCGGCAGGGCCAGCTCCTCTTTCTCAGCACGGCAGACATGCACGGGCTTTTCCGAGGCCGGCAGGTAAACTGAGAAAGTGGAGCCTACCCCCACGGTTGATTCGACTGTTATCTCGCCGGCATGGTTCTTTATTATCGAATAGGTGGTGGCCAGCCCCAGCCCCGTCCCTTTCCGCTTGGTGGTAAAGTACGGGTCAAAGATATTCTTGAGGTGTGCTTTGGATATTCCATGCCCCTCATCCCTGATAGAGAGCCTAACGTATTTTCCTCCTGCGAGCGCCAGTTTATTGCTGCCGTCCAGCACTACATTCTCCGCGCCTGTCCACACTATGCCGCCTTCAGGCATAGACTGGCAGGCGTTGACCACCAGGTTATGAATCACCTGGCTTATCTGTCCTTCGTCGATCTCCGCCGGCCAGAGGTCCTCCTGTATGGAGAACTCGCAGCGGACGTTGGACCCGCTCAACGCAAAATTAACCGCAGTATGCAGCAGCTCAACCAGTGACCTGGCCGCCTTCACCGGAGCGCCACCCCTGGCAAAGGTCAGCAACTGGTTCGTCAGGTCCTTGGCCCTAACACAGGCCTTCTCCGCCACGCTCAGCTGCTCCATTGCTTCTGAGCCGGACTCCACCGACATCCTCGCCAGAGATATATTGCCCAGTATGGCAGCCAGTATATTATTAAAATCGTGGGCTATGCCGCCGGCCAGTACACCAATCGACTCCAGCTTCTGGTCTATCATCTGCCTTTGCTCGGCGTGTTTTCTCTCCGTTATGTCACGCGCCACGCCTATCATCCCTACGGGTTTGCCGCTGCCGTCACGTAAAAAGGCTACAACGTTTTCCGAAAGAATCGTGCTGCCGTCCTTGCAGCTTAATTCCATCTCGACCTCACGGGTTGCCACGCTTCCCGGCTGTTTCTGCTCCTGCTCCAGTGCCTTTAGGAACGCGCCCATGGCATTCTGCAGTGATTCAGGGGGCATCTGCTGCTCAAGCGGCAGGCTTTGAAGCTCCTCAAGTGTATATCCACGGGCTCTGGTTGCTGACGGGCTTATGTAAGTGACACGGAAGTTCATATCCATGGTCCAGACTATGTCCGAGACATTGTCCGTCAGCATGCGGTATATGTTTTGCTGCTCCTGTAGCTGATCATAGGAAGCATGCAGGTTTTCCAGCATCTTATTTATTTCTGCTTCAAGGCTGGCTATCTCGTCGCTGCCTTCTACCCTCAGCCGCAGGGAATGATCGCTCAGACCTGAGATCTTCTTCACCCCGCTGTTCAGTGCTGCAATCTTGCGCAGCACCACCCTGTCCAGGGCCAACACTCCCAGAATCATCAGGAGGGCGGCGCTGGCACATCCGGCGATCAGGTAATAGAGCAGTGTTACACGCCCCTGCTGGATGATGATCGTCGGCCGCTGCACCTTCAACACCGCCGCCGGAACCCCGTTCACATCGGTCAATAGAGCATATCCGGAGATGGACTCACCACCGGCTGCCCCAATATATATTTGATGGCCGTCCGACATATTAATCAGGGCATTCTGCACATCCGCAGGCAAAACTCCCGAATCCACCCTGTATATAAATACCTGCTCACCCAATTGCCGGCCGATTTTAGCCGCCTGGTACGAATTGAGGTAGTTGCCTAATAAGATATGGCCGGCCGGCGGCTTCTGGCGGGCGCTGTCGGTTATGGGGCTGGAAGATACCAGCATCACGCCCTCCGGCAGGCTAATGAACCCTGAAGTCACCTGGCCGATCTGGTTGTTGCTGAAAAGCGGGCTGTTGGCCTGGATCTTGCCGGAGAAGAACGCAGGCCAGCCGCCCTGCATGCCCGACAGAAGGTCAAATGACTTGGCAAAAATCACGTTACCCTGGCTGTCCGTTATTACAATGAGGTTGATATCGAGATTGGCGAATGACTCATCCGTCATATTAGCCTGGATATAAACAGGGTCACGGCCAACCACGAAGTTGTAGGTGTCATCCCACTCCCCCCAGTCCAGGGCCTTGGAGCGCAAATAAGCAGACTGGTCCGAGAGTATGCTTACGCTGTTCTCAACCAGCCTCTCTGTGGTCTGTGCTTCCAGATTGGTGAATCCGCCCAGTATGATCTTAGTGCTGACCGCATAAATAACGGCCATCACAACAACGGTCACAATTGTGGCCAGTACGATGGCTTTAGAGCGCAGGCTCATTTATTTTCCTGCCACATGCTGACCGGGCTGAAAGGCATAAGCGACCGCGTGACCACCCTGAACGCCTGTAAGCCCGATAGCTTCAATATTAATTCTCCACCTTCAGACCGTCACGGTCTATGTCCTGTCGGTTAGTTTTTGCGCTCCTTCTGTATCAATTAGAGTTTTCCCCGGCGCCTCAACAAAGTCATTGACTGCGGGCAATCTATCTGCGATAATGCGCGGCATCCGGGCCGAGCACCGATTATACAGGCCAGCTTTCGATTTGTTCAAGGGGAAATCTAATGTCAGCATCCGACGTGCCCGCCGGCAGCAGCTGTGAAGTTCCTAACGTAAATTCCACGCAGCCCTTTGAAAAGCACTGGTTCTGCGTGGCGCTGGGCAAGGACGGCTCGGTGACCATGTTCGATTCGGATTCGCCGGCCTGCTTTATGGAGGTGCTGGAGAACTCACCCCTGGCCTGGGTGGACTACCGCACGTACGATTTCGCGGCCGATGCTCCTCCTGCCGCCCACATGCTGGGCTTCAGCCAGCGCCTGGTAAACACCTTCATGGATAACCCTAGGATACTCTACGAGGATTTCAACACGGAGATGGGCGTCAAGGTGCCCTCCATACAGATACGCATCAACGATAAGATCGACGTCCAGTCCTACCCCACCATCCTGCTTCTGCGCCGGAATTTCATCCTGAGCGTTCACCCCATCCTGGTCGACAGGCGCTTCACGCGCCTGCGCCGCTATTCTGAAACTATCATCAAGAAGATACCCATGACCCTTTCCGCCGAGGACCGGCTGACCACGCTGCTGATACGCATCATCGACCAGAACAACGACCGCAACTTCGAGCACCTGCGGCAGATAGAGGAGCGCGGGGACGGCCTCAACAAGAGCCTGATGGATCCCAAGACGCCGCGAACCTTCCTCGGACCGCAGATCTACGATATGAAGCACGCCCTGATCACCTACCTGGACGCACTCTGGGAGACGGTGGACGTGTTGAACGATATGCGCTACGGCGATGCTGATTTACTGACCAACGAACACTACTTGCTGGACAGGATCGGTGTGCTGAGCGAGGATGTCAGCCGCCAGATCAACCTGGCAGAGCACATGTCCGATGTGCTGGCTTCCGGCCTGGAGGTGCTGCAGTCCATCTACAACAATCAGTTGCAGGCGCTCAACAACCGCATGGCGCTGCTCATGACTTACCTGACGGTGCTGGGCACGGCCGTCCTGGTGCCCAACACACTGGCCACTATATTCAGCAATTCGGCCTTCGACATGGGCCCCAGCGATGTTGGCTGGTATACAGCAATGCTGGTCATTTCTACAGTTGTAGCTACCCTTCTGACCTTCTTGTGGGTTAAGAGGTCGGGCTTCATACCCAAGAAGATGGACTGATCCGGTTCCGTTTTAAATCACTGTGTCTTTCAACCCGGTCAGCCTCTTGCTCATTTCCCACAGCTCGGCGGACTTCTTCAGGTCATAGGTGGAACGCGATGAAGGGCAGGCCGTGTTGCCCGTCCTCACCTTCTCGAACCACAGGTTCTGCCGGGTCTGGAAGTACCCGCCCGTAACCCCTTCGACCTCTTCGGAAGAAGCCAGGTAGAGCGGCAGCCTGGCGCCCTCCTGCGGCCCCTTCATCAGCTTGAAAAAGGCGTTTATCACAGGATTTGAATTCGTCCAGATATTGGATGCCACTGCGCCCGGGCAGACGCAGTTGGCCGTCACGCCTGTGCCCTGCAGCCTGCGCGCCAGCTCGTAGGTCAGGAATATATCGGCCAGCTTGGACTGTCCGTAGACCTGGTCCCGGGAGTACCTCTTCTCACCCTGCAGGTTGTCCAGGTCCAGGTGTATACTGCGGTGCACCATCGACGTCATGTTGACTATCCTGGAGGGCGAGCCCGCCTTTAAAACATCTACCAGCAACACCGTCAGCAGGAAGGGCGCCAGGTAGTTAACGGCTAACGTCATCTCGACGCCGTCCTCCGTCAGTGCCCTGTTGTCCATGACTATGCCGGCGTTATTCACCAGCACGTTCAAAGCCCGGTATTTCTGCTTGAACCCTTCGGCCAGGCGCCTTACCTGTGCCTGCGATGAGAGGTCGGCCAGCATCAGGTCCAGCACGGCATCAGGGCTTTTGCGCCGTATCTCCTCCGTGGCGGCCCGGCCCTTATCAGGATTGCGGCAGACCATCACCACGGCCGCCCCCAGCCTGGCCAGGCCCAGCGCTATCTCCCTGCCGATGCCGTCGCTGGCGCCGGTCACCATACAAATCTTGCCGGTCATATTTGAGGCCATATCCGATCCCACTCGTGCCAAGCCGTTTAAATTATATCAATAAACTTTATCTAACATTATACGTTTCTATATAATAGACGCCGGGTTCTACCCGAGGGTGGCCTGGTGTTAATAGAAGAACAGCTGGTACAGAGGGCAATAAATGGCGACAAGGATGCATTCACGCACATTTATGATATGCATTTTGACAAGATATACCGTTATATCTACGTCAAGGTACGCAGCCAGGCCGAAGCCGAGGACTTGACTCAGGACGTGTTTATTAAAGCTTACGAAGGTATAAGGAGCTACAAATGGAGGGACCTGCCCTTTACGGCATGGCTGTTCAGGATTGCCCACAACAGAGTCATTGACCATGTCAGGAAGGCCTCCCGCGAGAAGAAGACTGGCCTCGAGGAGGCCGATGCCATCAGCTCCGGCGACCCCGTATATATGAGCGAGCAGAACTTCGAGGTCTACCAGCTCAAGGTGGCGCTGCAGCAGCTGCCCGATGCGCAGCGCGAGGTGGCCACGCTGCGGTTCATCTCCGAGCTGTCCATAGCCGAGGTGGCCTCCGCCCTGGGCAAGAGCGAGGGCACGGTCAAAGCATTGCAGTTCAACGCAGTTGCCTCACTGAGGAAGCTGCTTTACGGAAAATTCGATGGCTAAAAAGATAGAAGAAGCCTTCAACGATTGCTTCGAGCGGCTTATGTCCGGCGAGAGCCTGGACAGCTGTGTCAACAGCTATCCTGAGTTCGCCGAAGAGCTGGACGTCATGCTGCGCACGGTTTTCGATGTCAAGAGAAAGGCTTACCCGGTGCAGCCCAGCCCCGAGTTCAAGTACTGGTCCAGGGTCAGGCTGCAGGGGGTGCAGTCCTACCTGGACAGGCAGCCTGCGCCCAGCCAGCCCTTCTTCTCCGGCCTGCGCGCCAACCTGGCCATAGCGCTGGCTTCCTTCCTGGTCATTATCATCGTTTCCAGCAGCACGGCCTTCGCCTCCTCCACTGCGCTGCCCGACCAGCCGCTCTACGGCATCAAGCTGGCCGTGGAGCAGTCCCAGCTCGCCCTCACCACCTCAGACTCAAAGAAAGCCGAGCTTTATGCCAGGCTGGTGGAGAAGCGGGCGGAGGAGATAGCCGCCATGGCCAACCAGGGCAAGAGCGACAAGGTGGACTCCACCACGGCCATCATGAACTACCAACTCGACCAGGCGGCCACCTTCCTGCAGAGGTACGAGACCTCGGTCGCCGAGGTGCAGGCCAGCACACTGCCGGCCGCCGCTACGACGACCACGGTCCCTGTGCCACCGCCTCCGCCTCAGGAAACAACCTCAACCACTACGGCCACACAGCCTGCTGCTTCCTCAGTTACAGCCCCGACGACCACTACCGGCACCACGACCGCTACCGGCACGTCCACGTCAGGCCAGACTTCTGGCACGACCGGGACGACCTCAACCACAGGGGCGGCAACGGGCGGCGCGTCCGGCCAGTCCACAACCACCACCGGCAAGTCGACAACCGGGACCACCTCCACGGATAACAAGACCGGCCAGAAGCAGCCGCAGCAGCCAGTCGTTTCCGCGCAGCGCCTGGCGGAGCTGAACAAAATTAAGGCCAATATAAACGCCAGCACCTCCAAGAGCGTCACCGTGCTGCAGAACGCGCTGGACAAGGCGCCTGACAACGCCAGGGCCGGCCTCAGCAACGCCCTCGACCGCGCCAAGCTGGCCAACCAGAAGTTCCTGCTGCAACAACAGCAGCAGCTTCAACTGCAGCAGCAACCCAATACAACTAATAAAGGTACTACCGACACCCAGAACACTAAATAGCCGGCTTCTTACTATTAACATGTTCCAGCACAATATATGCTTGTAACCAGGGAGGTTGCTTTGAAAAATTTATTTAAGCCCGTCCTTCTCACCGTACTTGTTATCGCGGTGGTGCTGGGCAGCGCCTGCGCCGCATTCAACCAGTCGTCCGGCGGCAAGGCTGTCCCCGCCTTTCCACCGGCGCCTGTTCCGGCAGTGCCGGCCCCGCCAGTATTCATGGGCCGCTCGGCTGACATGGCCACCAGCGAGGCCGGCTACGGCCCGGCGGATTCCGGCAGCCCATCCGACCGCAAGATAGTCCGCACCGGCTCCATGACCATGGAGGTGGCCGATATCGGCAAGGCGCAGTCCGCCATCTCCGACGTCGCCACCGGGATGAACGGCTTCGTCGTCTCCTCCAGCCTCAATGCCGGCGACGACCAGCCTTCCGGCTATATCTCCATCCGCGTTCCCGTCGACCAGTTCAACAACGCCATGGCTAAACTCAGGGCGCTGGCCGTCAAGGTCGTCTCCGAGAACAGCAACGCCCAGGATGTCACCGAGCAGTACTCTGACCTCCAGGCGCAGCTCCGCAACGAGGAGGCCACCGAGGCCCAGTACCTGGAGCTGCTCAAGAAGGCTGAGAAGGTCGAGGACATACTGGCCGTGCAGCGCGAGCTCTCTAACGTGCGCGGCAATATCGAGAGGCTCAAGGGCCGCATCCAGTACCTGGACCGCACCTCGGACATGTCTCTCATCGAGGTCACGCTGAACAAGGCCCGGCCCATCGGCGAGAGCACCTGGGACGTGGGCGGCATCTTCAAGTCGGCTGTGGACGGCCTCATAACCTTCGGCAAGGTCCTGCTCGGCCTGCTTATCTGGCTGCTGGTCTTCTCGCCCCTCTGGATAATCATCATCGTGGTCATCTGGCTGGTGCGCAGGAACAGGCGCAAGGCTAAACCGGCCTAGCAAATACCTCCGTATACGCTATAATAAAGGGCAGCGTAAGTGCGCTGCCCTTTAATTTTGGGGTAAGGTTTAACTGCCGAAGATGATTCAACCTCTCGAGTGGCTGGGTGACCGGCTGAAAGTGCTGGACCAGACCAGGCTTCCGCAGGCCGAGGCCTACCTTGAGCTCCGCTCACATGCAGAGGTCGTCGCGGCTCTCAAACGCCTCAGCATACGCGGCGCACCTGCCATCGGCATCGCCACCGCCTACGGTATCGCACTGGGCGCCCTCTTTCTCAAGACAGATAACAGGGACGAGTTCCTTAAATCGTTCAACGGCATCTGCGCCGACTTCGCCTACGCCCGCCCCACCGCAGTCAACCTCTTCCACGCCATAGACCGCATGAAGCAGGCCGCCGCCAATAAGCCCGACGTGGCAGCCATCAAGTCCGCCCTGGTTGAGGCAGCCACGGCACTGGAGCGGCAGGAGGAGGCGGCCATGTCCGCACTCAGCCGCAACGGCGCTGAGCTGCTCGAGGACGGCTTCACCGTCCTCACGCACTGCAACACCGGCCAGCTCGCCACCGGCGTGAGCTACGGCACGGCACTGGGCGTCATGAAGTACGCCTCCGAGAAAGGTAAGAAGCTGCAGGTCTATGCCGACGAGACGCGACCCCTGCTGCAGGGCTCGCGCCTGACCGCCTGGGAGCTGCAGCAGCTCAAGATACCCTTCACGCTCATCACCGATAACATGGCCGGCCACTTCATCAGCCGGCACTCCATAGACTGCGTGCTGGTCGGCGCCGACCGCATCGCCGCCAACGGCGACACGGCCAACAAGATAGGCACCTACACGCTGGCCGTGCTGGCCAGGGACAACAACATCCCCTTCTACGTGGCTGCACCGGTCAGCACCATCGACCCGGCCATAGCCTCCGGCGACCTCATCCCCATCGAGCAGCGAGACCCGTCCGAGGTGCTGGCGTTGAACGGCTCGCCCGTTGCGCCTGCCGGCGCCAGGGCGGCCAACCCGGCCTTCGACGTCACTCCCCACCGCTATCTCAACGCCATCATCACGGAAAGGGGTATAATTAAAGCTCCGTTCCAGCGCAATATACATTCCATCTTCGAGGAGGGCAGGTAATGCAGGCAAAGGTAGGCATCATCGGAGGCAGCGGCCTCTATCATCTTGAGGGCATGACCCGCGTGGAAGAGATACAGGTCAAGACGCCCTTCGGCGACCCCAGCGACGCCATCACGCTGGGCAACATCGAGGGCGTGCACTGCGCCTTCCTGCCGCGCCACGGCGTGGGTCACAGGATCAGCCCCTCCGAGCTGCCCTCCCGCGCCAACATCTACGCCCTCAAGTCGCTGGGCGTGGAGTATATCATCGCCATCTCCACCGTGGGCAGCCTCAAGGAGAAGATCAAGCCCACAGACATCGTCATACCCGACCAGATCATCGACCGCACCTTCATGCGGCCGGACACCTTCTTCGGCAACGGCATCGTGGGCCACGTGGCCTTCGCCGATCCCTTCTGCCCCTCGCTCAGCGACTCTCTCTACGACGCCGCCCGCAAGGTGGGCGTGCGCGTGCACGACGGCGGCATCGTCATCGTCATGGAGGGTCCGCAGTTCTCCACCCGCGCCGAGTCCGAGCTCTACCGCTCCTGGGGCGCCGACGTCATACTCATGACCGCCTTGCCTGAGGCCAAGCTGGCGCGCGAGGCCGAGATACACTACGCCATGATGGCCGTGGTCACCGACTACGACTGCTGGAACGAGACGGCCGAGACCGTCTCGGCCGAGATGGTCATCGGCAACCTCATGCGCACGCTCGAGTCGGCCAAGAAGGTGCTGCGCCACGCTATCATCAACCTGCCGCCCGAGACGGACTGCATTTGCTCCAACGCCCTGGAAAATGCCATAATAACCGCCCCCGATAAGATTCCCCCCAGGATCAAACAGGACCTGGGGCTGATCATCGGCAAGTATATTAAATAGGAATTATGGCCAAGCTGGAGTTCAACTGCGCCGCAACCATGATCGGCAGCGTGCCCTGGAAGGACGCCGCCGCGGCCCTGGACAGGGTGGAGAGATACCTCAGGGACCTGCCCGCATGGCCTCAGTTGCCCATGAGGTCCAACCTGGAGAACATGTATACCCAGTTCAGCCAGGGCTTCCCCGGCATACAGGTCGACGGCGAGAAGCTGACCGTCAGGCAGGACGCCGGCTTCGACGTCGCCCTGGACCGCATCTTCTCCGATTCCTACGAGAACAACCCGGATGGCTATACCGTCGGCCCGGACTACGCCGCCGGACTGCACTGCCTGGTGGCGCACCCGCCGGCCTCGCCGCGCCTCAAGGGCCAGGAGACAGGCCCCATCAGCTGGGGCCTGTGCGTGACGGACGGCTCGGGCAAGGGCATCATCTACGATGACACGCTGGCCGACGCGCTGGCCGCTTTTTTAAGGCTCAAGGTCTCCTGGCAGGAGCGCCTGCTCAGGACGGTGGCGCAGGAGACGGTCATTTTCCTGGACGAGCCCTACCTGGCCTCGCTCGGCTCGGCCTTCGTCTCGCTCTCGGCCGACAAGGTCTTCTCGCTCATCGCCGAGGTGCTCAGCGGCATAGAGGGCATCAAGGGGGTGCACTGCTGCGGCGGCACCGACTGGTCGCTGTTGCTCAAGCTGCCGGCCGACGTCATCAGCTTCGACGCCTACAACTACCTCGACTCATTTTATACCTACCAGCCGGATGTGCTATCGTATATAAAGAACGGAGGCGGAATCGCCTGGGGCATCGTCCCCAACGACGAGGAGGCATTAAAGAAGGAATCGCTGTCCAGCCTTTACGACCGCTTCGGCGAGGCGCTTGCGCCGCTCACCCGCTACGGGCTCTCCATTAGGGAGGTGGCGGCAGCCAGCCTTATCACCCCCACCTGCGGGCTGGCCTCTCTCCCGCCGGACGCCGCCGAGCAGGTGCTGGACCTGCTGGGCCAGCTTTCGGAGAAGGCCCGGCGCAAGTACGGCTGAAGATACGGCCTGATTTGAATTTCATAGGCTTTTGGGGCATAATACAGCACGAATTTTCGTTTTTCAGGATATATCGGGTGAATTAGTATGAACAAAAGAAAAAGGATGGCGCTGCTCAAGCATCGCCGCAAGAGGAAAAAGTTAGAGGAACGCCGCAAGGCCCAGTTGGCCGCTTCGGGCGGGGTTGCCAGGCCGGTCGTCAAGGCCGCTGCCCCGGTCAAGGAAAAAGAGGTCCCCAAGCCGGTCAAGGCCCTGTCAGAGATACTCAAGCCCAAGGAGGCGGTGACGGCCAAAAAGGCTGCTGCTCCCAAGAAGGCCGCAGCGGTCAAGCCCGAGCCCGCCAGGAAAGTAGAGAAGAAAGCCGAGCCGGTGGAAAAGGCGGAGAAGCCTAAGAAGGCCGCCGCACCCGTAAAGAAGAAGGCCGAGGCCAAGGCACCGGCTGCTGGTGAAAAGGTGGAGGCGCCGAAGAAAGCTGCTGTCAGGAAAAAGAAAGCCTGAGTAGCGGAGGGTAATGGGTCAAGCTTATCTGCTTACCGGCATGCCCGGTACAGGTAAAACCAGCATCATCCGGCAGGCCATTGCACAGTCCAAGTGTAATGCCGGCGGGTTCTTTACGCAGGAAATCCGCAGCGTGGGCATACGCGAGGGTTTCCGTATCGTCACCCTGGACGGCAAAGAGGAGGTGCTCGCCCACATCACCATCGAGAGCCCCTTCCGCGTTGGCAAGTACGGCGTGGACGTATCAGTGCTGGACGGCACCGGCGTGGATGCCATCTACAGGGCCATCGAGCAGAACGACCTCATCATCATCGACGAGATTGGCAAGATGGAGCTCTTCTCCACCAAGTTCATCAAGGCCGTGCAGGACGCCCTGGCCAGTCCCAAGAAGGTGCTGGGCACCATTACGCTGCGCCCGCACCCGCTGGCCGACTCCATCCGCCAGAACCAGAGCATACGCGTGGCCCAGCTCACCAGGAACAACCAGAAATACGTGCTGGCCGAGATTCTCAACTGGTTGAAATAGCTAAGGCATGGAGATCGACCTCCTCCCCATCGGTGAAGTAGACCCCGCTGTACTTTCGGAGCTCAAGTCACGGCTTAACCAGGTCTTCGGCTGCCCCGTTTCCGTCGGCAACTCCATCCCCATCCCGGAGGAGGCCTTCGATTCAGGCAGGGGCCAGTACCTCTCGGATATTTTCATTGAGAAGCTCCGGCCCTTCGCCCGGGATAAGGCCCACGTGCTGGGCGTCACCGAGGCCAACCTCTTCACCCGCGGGCTCAACTTCGTCTTCGGCCAGGCCGACTACGGGCACGGGCTGGCTGTCATCTCGCTCAATTTGCTGCGCCCCGAGACGCACGGCCTGGAGCCGGACAACAATATATTGATGGAACGTGCGGTCAAGGAGGCCGTGCATGAGCTGGGGCACACCTTCGGCATCGGCCACTGCGACGACGGCCTGTGCGTCATGCACTTCTCTAACAGCCTGATAGACACCGATGTCAAAAAGGCCCAGTTCTGCCACAGGTGCAGGCCGAAGCTCCTTCCGTGACTATAAGAGGGGCCAAAAGCCCCTCTTATCTACCTCACGTCATTGCGAGGAGCCCGATAGTATCGGGGGACGAAGCAATCTCCCCCATCACACATCCCATTGCGAGGCACGCCAGTGCCGTGGCAATCTCATGGCATCCCATTGCGAGGCACGCCAGTACCGTGGCAATCTCATGGCATTAAGTCAGGCCCTGAGCCCCTGGTCAAAGGATTGCTTCGCCCCGATCATATCGGGGCTCGCAATGGCCTGGCGCACACCCGTCATTAGGGCGTCTAAGAGGGGCGACAGCCCCTCTTGTTTTCAACATCCCATTGCGAGGCACGCCAGTGCCGTGGCAATCTCATGGCATCCCATTGCGCGGCACGCCAGTGCCGTGGCAATCCCATGGCATCCCATTGCGAGGCACGCCAGTGCCGTGGCAATCCCATGGCATCCCATTGCGCGGCACGCCAGTGCCGTGGCAATCCCATGGCATCCCATTGCGAGGCACGCCAGTGCCGTGGCAATCCCATGGCATCCCATTGCGAGGCACGCCAGTGCCGTGGCAATCCCATGGCATCCCATTGCGAGGCACGCCAGTGCCGTGGCAATCCCATGGCATTAAGTCAGGCCCTGAGTCCCCGCTCAAAGGATTGCTTCGCCCCGATCATATCGGGGCTCGAAATTGCCTGGCGCACACCCGTCATTAGGGCGTCTAAGAGGGGCGACAGCCCCTCTTGTTTTCAACATCCCATTGCGAGGCACGCCAGTGCCGTGGCAATCTCACGGCATTAAGTCAGGCGACTGGACGTCCTGCGCGAGCCAATCACAGGGTCGGCCTGAAACGAGACCTGGAGAGTAGCTTGGGCGCCTGGTTGACTAGCATGCCGCTGAACATGGTGGCGGCGCGTTGTCTGATCCTGTGCTTGGGCGTCTCGCCGGCGGCCATCTGCACCAGCTCGAGCAGGTGATAGATCTGCTGGGCCCCGGGATAAAGCAGCGAGCCGGTCCCCATCATCTGCAGGCAGCCTGCGCAGTACACGCAGAGTATATCCGCTCCCGTCTTCTTGGCCTCATGCAGCCGTTTCAAGGTGGAGCGCGTCAGGTCGAGGGTGTTATAGCAGCTCTCGATGCTGAAGCCGGCGCCGATGCCGCAGCACACCATCCTTTCCCGGCTGCGCGGCATCTCGGCCACCTCGACGCCGATTTTCTGGAGTATCCTGCGCGGCAGCTCGATATAATCAGGCTCCAGGAACTTGGAATAGCATGAGTCCTGTACAGTGGCGCGCAGGTTCAGCTTGCGCTCGACTTTGATGCGGCCGCTTTCCAGCTCCTCCCAGAGGTAGCGCACCAGCGGTTTGAACTTGGCCTGGAATTTAATGCCCAGGCGTTCGGGCATCACCCTAGTGAAAAGGAATGTGCCGGCGGTACACATCATGAGTATGTTCTTTGCCCCCATATCGGCAAAGCGGGCCTGCATGCGCCTGCCCTGTTCCTCCGCCAGGTCGAACATGCCGGTGCGGAAGTAGGTTTCGCCGCAGCACCATGAGAGGCCGCCGCGGATGGGTATCCTGGGCAGCAAAGATGTTTCGGTCAGGTAGGGCACGGTGCAGACGTTGCAGCCCGGGTAGATGAACTCCTCGCAGGGCGAGCTGTCGTCCCAGCCCGCCAGCCTGGCCTTTTCATCCGCAGGAAGGCGTTCAATGGCATAGCTGCGAAAGTTCCCCGGCCCCATCGGCTGAAAGTAGCGTGCCCGCTCCAGCAGGCCGCGGCCCCTGTAAACCTCCGACCAGTGATTGACGATGGTCTCGCAGGGATTGGCCCCGTTCGGGCAATAAAAGTCGCAGTCGAAACAGCCCGTGCAGCTCCGTGATACACGCGGGCTTATCTCCCCTTTATTGATCTTCAGCTTCTCTTGTTTGGCGACCTTTAACGAGAGGTTAAGCTCCGGGCAGCGCGACAGGCATTCCCCGCACAGCTTGCACTTGCTCACATCAAAATACTTATATTTTTCCGCCTCTATCACGGCTTTACCTCCTTGTAACATTGATTATCAGCCTGACGGCACTGTGAAGCATGCCCAGGACTGCAGGGTTCTGAAAGGCCGGGCTGCCGTATAAGCTGCTAAAGGATTTTACCAGGCGTCCCGGTTTCGTGCTTATCTCATCTGCTGACAGTTCATAGTCGAACTGTTTGATGTCTACATAAAATCTCCGGCGTGCGCTGGCCTGCAAGAGCATGCGCGTAATATTGGCCGAGATGATGGCGATGATTTGAAAGGCACGCCGGTGTGTGCGGTGCAGGGGCTTGCCGCCCCGGGCCAGCTCAACCAGCTCAACCAGGTGATACAGCTCCAGTTTGCTGCCGTAAAGCTCCCTGACCACGGAAAATATGAAATAGCAGGCCGAGCAGTATGTCACCAGGCAATCTGCGCCTGACTGCTCGGCTTCTTTCAGCCGTTTGGCGCCGTGTTCGATCAGGTCCAGCAGGCTGAATTTTCCGGCCGCTGCGCCGAAACCGCAGCACAGCGCGTCCCGGCGGTTGTATCGCATCTCCACTATATCCGCTCCGCAGGCCGACAGGACCTCCCTGGCCGCCTGCCACAAGGGCTCTCCCTCGACCTTGGAAAAACAGTTGTCATGTACGGCGGCGCGCAGCTTCACCGGCGTGGTCAGCTGCAGCCTGCCCGACCGCAGTTGTTCGAGCAGCCATTGCTCCAGAGTGATGACTTCGGCGTCAACCTTGATGCCGAATTTCTCAGGCAGGATGCGGGTCAGCATGGCATGCTCCGCCGCCATCATGGTCACTACGCGCTTCGGCTTCAGTTCCTCCAGGACTTTTTTCACCCGGAGGCCGGCCTTCTCCACGGCGTCCAGCAGCCCGAGCTGATAGATATGCCCGCCGCTGCACCACAGGCGCTCATCGCCGTAAACGGACAGCTCTCCTGCAAGCGGTGCAGCAATAAGGTAGGGAGAGAAAGAGGCAAAGCAGCCGGTCAGCAGTATATCCCTGCCCTGCTTGCCGCCCGTCGTTCTCCATGCCCTGATCTGTTGCATCTCATCGGCGGGCAGGAGCGGGTACAGCTGGTTCCATATCGATGACTCATCGCCGGGCATCACCATGCGGGCGATGGCCGGCAGGCCCTGCCGCTGGTAGCGCTGATGCCAGCGCAGCAGTATCAGTTCATAGGGGTGGCAGTCATTCGGGCAGTAGAAATTGCAGGAGAAGCAGGTGGTGCATCTGTCCAGTACCGGGCTGTATAAGCAGCGGTTGAGCAGGTCTTTTTCGGCACGCGCCTGCTCCGTGCTGTAGCTCAGTACGGGGCAGCTCGACAGGCAGCTGCCGCACAGCCAGCAGCAACCGGCGTCTATAAAATCCTTGGTAACCACGGGATAGTGCTATCCTTTCTCCTCGGCACCCGGTTCCAGGCAGGATATCAGATTCTTTTCAAAGCACCACTGCACGGAGGCCGGCAGCCTGGTGTGATCGTGATATTCCCTGACCAGGCCGGTCAGGTCCACGCCGTTGTAGGTGTTCCAGAAAAGCACGGGCGCACTGTTTAGTTCAGTGTGCTTCTTAACATAGTCGAGCATGGCGGCCAGAGTCTTGGCCGTATAGGTGAGCTCCAGCCGGATTCCCTCTGTGCGCTCCATCAGCGCCAGCGCCTGCTCACCCTCGGGCGTCGCCCGGCCGTACTCGCCGCCGAAGAAATCATAGATGACCTCGACGTCGTTTATCATGAACTTAATCTCAGGGACTGAGCGGTCATATCTGCGCAGCAGGCCAATCATGCGGTTGCACAGTCGTTTAACGTTTTTCGCCCTGGTCATCCAGTCCTGCGTGACCTTGACGCCGATCACCTTCGTTTTCATGCCCGCCAGCCTGCAGCCTGTCATCAGCCCGGCCAGCGTGCCCTTGGAGCCCAGGGCGCAGAATATCAGCGCCGGCTCGGGCAGCAGCCCCTCCTCGATTTGCTGTTTTAGCTCCAGGGCGGCGTTGACGTAGCCGATGCTGCCCAGCGTGGTGGACCCGCCGGGCGAGATGAAGTAAACGTTGCCGTGGCGCAGGTATACGCCCACCGTCTGCAGGCCGGCCGTCAGGTCGTTGGGCGCATAGTTTATCTCTGCGCCGAAGTGGCCGTCGAGCAGTAGGTTTTCCTGCACGTGGCCTGTCAGGGGCTGGTTTATCAGCACCAGGGCCGTCTTCAGTCCCAGCCTGGACGCATGTATCGTCGTGGCCAGCCCGTGGTTGGTGCCGATGCCGCCGTAGGTGATGACCCACTTGCAGCCCTTGTTGCGTGCGTCGGCCAGCAGGAATTCCAGCTTGCGCACCTTGTTGCCGCCGTAGACATCCGACGATTGGTCGTCTCGCTTTATCCACAGGTTTTCGTATCCCACCTGGCGGCCGAGCTTCTCCAGCCGGTGCGCCGGCGTTGGAAAGTTACCTACCGGCACCCAGGGCAGGCGCCCTTCCAGCGCAGGATATTTCTCAAACAGCGCTCTCTTCATGGACATGTTTTTTGTATTTCCATTATTCTGCAGCCCGTTCATCCGTATTTAATGCAGCCTGCTTCCGGTCAGCGCCCTGCCCGGATTCCGTCTGTAATACCGACCAGATTAGGATACCTTATAAATACCTGTCTTTCAATACGCCCGCCGCCGGAGGGATATTGACATTCCCTCAATCTGAGTATATAAACTAGCCTAACCTGCAGCAGGAGGTGGAACGTGCCTGAAATTGGACCTGCACACAACGGAGAGATAAAGCTGGGACGCGCCCTGGGACTGGGCGGAGGCATAGCACTCGTGGTGGGCAGCATCATCGGCATGGGTATCTACGCCCTGGTTGGTCCCATTGCCGCCAACTCCGGAAAAGCAATGTGGCTGGCCTTCATTATCGCCATGATCATTTCAGCCATCGGGGTGATACCCATCATCCAGGCGGCCAGCGCAGTGCCGCGTGCCGGCGTGGGCTACCTGATTACCAGCCGGCTGGCTTCACCGTTGCTGGGCATGCTCGTTTCCATCTGGGCCATAATCGGCGCGGCCTGCGGCACCGGGATCGTATGTATCGGTTTCGCCGGAGCCATAGCCTCCTACTGGCCGTGGGGTATCGATAAGGCGCTGGAAATCAAGCTCCTCTCACTCGTTTTTCCCGTCCTTTTTATGGGCCTCTATCTCTTCAAGCTGCAGCTTGCCAACTGGCTGGAGATAGTGATGGTCATACTTAAACTCCTGGCCCTGGGCGCATTCATAGTTGCAGGCATATTCATCCTGACCAATCCGCTGCAGTTTTCCTTTACACCTCCCCTGGGCCTCACCGGCATGGTTATGGCCATAGTCCTGTGTTACACCACCTGCATGGGTTTCCAGGTGATCGCCGAGATGGGGGAGGAAATGAAGAACCCCAAGCGCAATATACCGCTTTCGGTGATCATCGGCGGCCTGCTGGTACTGGTGGTCTATATCCTGGTGGGCGGGATATTTATGAGCACCGTGCCTTACGATTACGACGCCATGATGAAAATGAAATCGCCTCTGCTGGACTCTGCCCGGACATTTTTACCCGAGGGATTTGTTGCTTTTCTTGGATTAGGGGCGGCTTTTGCTGCAATAACAGCCATCAATGCAGCGGCAATGGCCATGCCGCGCGAGATACTGGCTCAGGGCCGGGATGGGATCCTCCCCTCTTTCTTTGCCAGGGTCAGCCCGCGAACATTGACGCCTATCCGCGCTATCGGCGTTTATCTACTGGTACTCTTTCTGCTGCTCTGCCTCCAGTTTGCTGGGGTTGATATGGATTTTTACGGCGTCATGGCGGCAATAGGGATACTTCTGATGACCGTTGTTGGGGCCTTCCTGGTCATACGTCTGCCCGGCAGGTTCCCCGAAGCATACAACAACGCTTATATCAAAGTGCCGCGGGCATGGCTTATCCCCATAGCTATCATCACGGCTGTCACCAGCCTCCCGTTCGTGGTGCTTGTCATGCTTGACTACAAGAACACCTGGCTGATACTGGCTCTGCTGGCAGGCGTCACTCTCGTCATTATTCTCTATTATTTCCTACGCGTGAGATGGTTGAAAGCGCGTGGCGTCAACTGGCGGGAAAGGACAAAAACCATCAGCCTCATCGACGAATAAGTCCTGCTCTTCCATTTATTACACGTATCTAACGTGGGCGTTCACCGATTTACAGGAGTGGCCGCCCGGCATGGGCTTTTTCCCATCCCATTGCGAGGCACGCCAGTGCCGTGGCAATCTCCCTCATCACACACCCCATTGCGAGGCACGCCAGTGCCGTGGCAATCCCATGGCATCCCATTGCGAGGCACGCCAGTGCCGTGGCAATCCCCTGGCATCCCATTGCGAGGCACGCCAGTGCCGTGGCAATCTCCCTCATCACACACCCCATTGCGAGGCACGCCAGTGCCGTGGCAATCCCATGGCATCCCATTGCGAGGCACGCCAGTGCCGTGGCAATCCCCTGGCATCCCATTGCGAGGCACGCCAGTGCCGTGGCAATCTCCCTCATCACACACCCCATTGCGAGGCACGCCAGTGCCGTGGCAATCTCCCTCATCACACATCCCATTGCGAGGCACGCCAGTGCCGTGGCAATCCCATGGCATCCCATTGCGAGGCACGCCAGTGCCGTGGCAATCCCATGGCATCCCATTGCGAGGCACGCCAGTGCCGTGGCAATCCCATGGCATCCCATTGCGAG
>Ga0209610_1000070_pt1 | contig 45891 bp, 39 predicted proteins | sample LakKivw275mmetaG_FD_184137 | JGI IMG/M metagenome (GOLD analysis project Ga0209610, IMG submission 184137) | Anoxic lake water microbial communities from Lake Kivu, Rwanda to study Microbial Dark Matter (Phase II) - Lake Kivu water 275m metaG... | ecosystem: Environmental > Aquatic > Freshwater...
GCGTATCGGCCGCCTCGGGATCGACCGTGGACGGGTCCACGCCGGTCATCCGGAACAGCTCGGCCAGCTCGCGGGTCGTCAGCACCAGGTCCACGTCCTGCACGAATTCGCGCCCCATTTCCGGCCGCTGGCACTCGAACTTCTTCGCGGTGCAGGGCATGATCGAAACCGATACGATCTTCTTCGGGTCGATCTTCTCGCGCTCGGCGAAGAAAGTCTTCACAATCGCGCCCATCATCTGCTGCGGCGATTTGCAGGTCGAGAGGTTGGGCATCATGTCCGGGTAGAACTGCTCGACGAACTTGATCCAGCCCGGCGAGCAGGAGGTCATCATCGGCAGCACGCCGCCGTTCTTGATGCGGCTCACAAGCTCCGACCCTTCCTCCATGATGGTCAGGTCGGCGGTGAACGACGTGTCGAACACCCGGTCAAACCCGATCTTCCGGAGCGAGGCGACCATCTTCCCGTCGAAATCGGCGCCCGGCTTCATGCCGAACTCCTCGGCAATGGACACCGACACCGCCGGCGCGTGCTGGGCCACAACGATTTTGTCCGGGTCGTTCAGGGCCCGCATCACGTCCTCGACGTAACTCCGCTCGTGCAGCGCTCCGGTCGGGCAGACCAGGATGCACTGGCCGCAGTTGATACAGGAGGAAACGTTCAGGCCCTTGTTGAAGGCAGTGCCGACCAGTGACTTCGAGCCGCGCTGGACGAAATCGATGGCGGAAACGCCCTGAACTTCCTCGCAGACGCGCACGCACTTCCCGCATAGGATGCACTTCTCCGGGTCGCGCTGGATCGACGGCCCCGAGATGTCTTTTTCACGCTTGCTCTTCTCGCCGCGGAACCGGCGGTTCCTCACCCCGTGCTCCTGGGCAAGCTCAGCGAGCTGGCAATCCCCGCCGCGGATGCAGTAGAGGCAGTCATCCGGGTGGTTGGAGAGCAGGAGTTCGATGATCGTCCTTCTCGCTGCCATCACTGCCGGCGAATTGCTCTTTATCTTCATCCCGTCGGCCACCGGGAAAGAGCAGGAGGGCACCAGGTTCGCCGACCCTTCCACCTCGACCACGCACATCCGGCAGGCGCCGGACGGCGCCAGGTTCTCGAGGTAGCAGAGGGTCGGGACTTTGACATTCTCCCGCTTGAGCGCGGTGAGGATCGTCTCGCCCTTCTTCGCTTCGACCTTCCGGCCGTTAACTTCAATCGTTACAGTGCTCATCTTTCACCTCAAATCGGCTGGGTAAACTCGACGTCGCAGCGCAGGCACCGGCGTGCCTCGCATTGCGCCGCCTCCGCGCCCGGGCAGAGCTCGACCTCGCGGAAGTTCTTCTGCCGCTCGCGGGCCGCGAGCAGCGCGTGCTCGACCCGGTGGGCCGGCTCGCCTTCCTCCTCGGGCTCGGCGACCGGCTCGATGTACACGGTCGGCAGTTTGACCCGCTTCAATACCTTCATCTGCTTGCCCGACAGGTAGCGGTCCATCATCACCGCCGCGTTCTTGCCCGCGGCAATGGCTTCGATGACCGTGTTCGGGCCGGTAACCACGTCGCCGCCGCCGAACACGCCCGGTCTGCCCGCGGTGTAGTTCTCCGCGTTCACGACCAGCGCGCCGTTCTTGGCAACCGAGAGTCCCGAAAGCGGCTCGGTTTCAGGATCTTCGCTGATCGCGGCGATCAGCGTGTCGACCTCGACCTTATACTCGGAACCCTTGATCGGTACCGGCCGGGCGCGCCCGCTTGCGTCGCGCTCGCCGAGTTCGTTCTTGATGAACTCGACTGCCGCGAGCTTCTTGCCCTCGACGATCAGTCTGGTCGGCGCCACGAGTTCGACTACCTTGATGCCCTCTTCGAGCGCCGCCTCGATTTCTTCGGCGTATGCCGGCATCTCCGCCCGGGTCCGTCGGTAGAAGATGGTGACGTCGGTCACCGCCTGTTGACGGATGGCCACGCGTGCCGCGTCGAGCGCCGAGTTGCCGCCGCCGATGATGCCGACGTGGCCTTTGCCGAGCTCCTTGCCCTCGAGATTGTAGGCCTTCAGGAACTTGATACCCGGGATGACACCCTGAGCATCTTCGCCTTCAAGTCCGAGCTTCTTCGACTTGTGCGAGCCCATGGCGACGTAGATGGCCTTGTAGCCGTCCTTCTGCAGGCTCTCGATAGTGAAGTCGCGGCCCAGCGCCTGGTTGAGCTTCAGCTCGGTATTCTCGTTGAGCAGCGCGTTGATTTCTTTCGCGAGCGTCTCGCGCGGCAGCCGGTAGGCCGGTATCGCGCAGACGAGCATCCCGCCTGCCTTCTTCTCTTTCTCGAAGATGGTCACCGGGTAGCCCGCGAGCGACAACTGGTGCGCGGCGGCAAGCCCGGAAGGCCCGGCGCCGATAACGGCGACCCTGGCTGCGCCCGGCTTCGCCTTCTTCACAACCGGTTTGTAGCTCGACGGGTCGACGCTGTCGACCACGAAACGCTTGAGCGTCCGGATGGCGATCGGTTCGCCGCCGGTGGTGCCGGAACGGCAGACGTCCTCGCACGGGTGGTTGCAGACCCGGGCGCAGGCCGACGGGAACGGGTTCGCCGTGCGGATAACGCGGTACGCGTCCGAGTACTCGCCGCGGCCAACGTGGGCCACGTAGCGCCACACCTCGGTGCCGACCGGGCAGCCGTTCTGGCACGGCGCGCCGACCAGTTCCTTGCAGGCGCCGGCCGGGCAGTTGCGCTCGAAGATGTGAGCTTCGTACTCGTCGCGGAACCAGCGCAGAGTCGAAAGCACCGGATTGGGCGCGGTCTGTCCGAGCCCGCAGAGCGAAGTCTTCCGGATGTTCTCGCCCAATTCCTTGAGGTACATGATTCCCTGGAACCGGAGCAGCGCGTCGGTGTCGTCTTCCTTGCGCCGCGGCCGGGTGATGGCCTGCAGGATTTCAAGCATCCGGCGCGTGCCTTCGCGGCACGGAATGCACTTGCCGCAGCTCTCGTTCTGGATGAACTCCATGAAGAACTTGGCCACGTCCACCATGCAGGTGTTCTCGTCCATCACGACGAGCCCGCCCGAGCCCATGATGGCGCCGAAGGTCTTGAGCGCCTCGTAGTCGCAGGGAACGTCCATGTGCGGTTCAGGGATGCAGCCGCCTGATGGTCCGCCGATCTGGACGGCCTTGCACTTCTTGTTGTTCGGTATCCCGCCGCCGACGTCGAACACGACCTGCCGGATGGTCGTGCCCATCGGCACTTCCACGAGGCCGGTGCGGTTGACGAGGCCGGACAGCGCAAAGACCTTGGTGCCCTTGGAACCCTGGGTTCCGACCGCAGCGAACTTCTCCCAGCCCATCTGCGCGAGCGCCGGGACATTCGCCAGCGTCTCAACGTTGTTGATGACCGTGGGCTTACCAAAGAGCCCCGCGGTCGAAGGATACGGCGGCCGGGGCCGCGGCATCCCGCGCTTGCCTTCAATGGAGTGCATCAGTGCGGTCTCTTCGCCGCAGACAAAAGCGCCCGCGCCCATCTTGATGATGATGTCGAGATTGAAGCCCGAACCGAGGATGTTCTCGCCCAAGAGGCCATACTCCTTGGCCTTGACGATGGCAGCCTTGAGGTTGCGCACCGCCAGCGGGTACTCAGCCCGGATGTAGATGTAGGCTTTGGTCGCGCCGATGCCGTATGCCGCGATGACCATTCCTTCGAGCAGCCGGAACGGATCTGACTCACATACCGCCCGGTCCATGAACGCGCCCGGGTCGCCCTCGTCGGCGTTACAGATCAGGTACTTCTGGTCACCGGCCGAAGCCCGCGCCATCTGCCACTTCTTGCCCGCCGGGAATCCGCCGCCGCCCCGACCACGCAGGCCGGACTTATACGTGGCGTCGCAGACCTCGTCGGGTGTCATCTTATGCAGCACCCGGTGCATCGCCGAGTAGCCGCCTCGGGCGATGTACTCGTCGATGTTGTTCGGGTCGATGATTCCGCAGTTGGCAAGCACCCAGCGCTTCTGGCGGACAAAGAACGGATGCTGGTCCAGGTAGGTAACCTTGGTCCATTCCTGACACTCGCACTTTTCGGAGCAATCACAACGGTACTGGCCGAGCACCAGGTCGGAGACTTCACTCAGGTCCGGTTTCTTCGCGAATACCGCGTCGAGGATTTTCTCGACCTTCTCAGCCTGTACGGTACGGAAGCTGATCCGGTTCCGACCCGGCAGTTGCACGTCGACGATCGGCTCGTCCGAGCAGATGCCGACGCAGCCGACCTCGACCAGGTCCGCGTCAATCTTCTTATTCTTCAGATAGTCCTTGATGGCTTCGAGCGTCTTGGCCGCTCCGGCTCCGAGCCCGCAAGTACCGGTACCGATAAAGACCACCGGCTTTGAAAGCGTCTCGCGCCGCAGAGAGGTGATGAGCTCGACCTCATTCGACTTGCCGAATGGACCAGCCTTCAGCGCCTTGAGCAACTCCGCCGCCGGCATCTGCGGCTTGTGCCAGCAAGCCCCGACCGTGCTCGTTTCTGCCTTAGCCATTGGTGCGCTCCTTTGCCCGGCACTCTTCGATTATTCGCTGCAGCTTCATCGGCGTCACCTTGGCGTAGAACTGGCCGTTCACGTTCACGACCGGCGCGAGGCCGCAGGCGCCCATGCAGGCGACGACTTCAAGGCTGAACAGCTTGTCCCGGCTGGTCTTGCCAGGCTCGATCTTCAGAAGCTTGGTCACCATGTCCAGCCCCTTCTTCGAGCCCTTTACGTGGCAGGCCGTTCCCCGGCACACCATCACGTGGTACTTGCCCTTGGGCTGGAACCGGAACTGATTGTAGAACGTCGCCACGCCGAACACCTTGCTTGCGGGTATATGAAGGTGCCGGCCGATACTGACGACGGCGTCTTCCGAAAGGTAGCCTTGTTCTTCCTGGACTGCCTGCAGAATCGGAATCAGGCTGTCCCGGCCGGCCTTCGGGTAACGCTGCATCACTTTCTCGACGGTAGCGTTTGCCATTTTGCCTAGACCTCTCTCGCTTTCTCCTGCTTTGCGAAATGCGCCACCTTCTCGATGGCGCGCATAATGTCAACTTGTTCGACGTGGACGCCGGGCCGCACGTACAACGGTACCGGCGCGAAATTCAGTATGCCGGTTACGCCGGCATCAACCAGCGCCTCGGCCGCGGCCTGTGCCTGGAGTCCCGGTACCGCGATGATGCCGATGAAAGCTCCCAGCTCTCGGACGTGTTCCGGCAAAGTTGCGATGTCGTAGACCCGGCACCCGGAAATCACCCGGTCGATTTTGGACGGGTCACTATCGAACGCCGCGGCTATCTCTATTTTCAGCCCCCGTCCGGCGAGGAAGGCCAATAATGATCTTCCGATGTTGCCGACCCCGACGAGCACGGCCCTCATCCCGTCCGGGGCGTCAAGAATCCGGTCAATCTGACCAAGGAGCTGGTCAACCTCGTAGCCACGACTCGGGCTGCCCGAGAACCCGGCTTCCATCAGGTCGCGGCGCACCTGCACGGCCGTGACCCTTGCCAGGCCGGCGAGTTCGTGCGAGTAGATGTGACGGGAACCTGCCTCGCCACGCGAGCCAAGGACCCGCCGATATACTATGAGCCTCTCGACGGTTCGGCTATTAAGCTGTCTCAAAGACTGTTACCGTGGTCACACTGTTACTGATTTAACAGCAAGAATGACACAGCCCCACGGTCCGCTGTCAAGCTCGGGGCGATGCCCGCATCACTCCAAAGCGAATTGGCGCGAACCCGATGCACGTTCCGAGAACATCAAGCGACTCCTTCGGTCATATCGGTCCCGTGCCCGGGGAAGTCGGGCGGCGTAGACGCATCCGGCACTGGATGAATCGACATCACCGGGGGCGTGCGGCAAAAAGAACTGCGGGTTGACTGGTGGCCGGAAATGAGCTATCTTGTTTCGGCCACAGACAGCGAAGGACACCAATGAGTGAGCCAGACGCGAGTAGCCACGAGGATTCGCCCGGCCTGCACGAGGCGGCCGTCCAGATGGTGCTCGAGGACCTGAAGCACCTCTGGTTCTCGGGCAAGTCGCTGTTTGAGGTGCTCGACGTCGTCTACGAGACAATGCGCCACATCATCCCGTTCGACCGCATGTCGGTGGCATTCTACAACGAGGAAACCGGCCTGGTCGTTTCGCGCTGGGTTCGGAGCGAAATTGAGGTCAAGCGCGTAGACAAGGGCTACTGGGCGGAGCTCAAAGGCTCATCACTGGAGCCGATCCTCCGCACCGGGCGTCCGCGGATTATCAACAACCTCGTACACCACCTGGCAGGTCGGCCCGACTCAAAGGCCACTCAAGACATCCTCAGAGATGGGGTGATGTCGAATCTCACCTGTCCGCTGCGAGCCGGGAACCATTCAATCGGCCTGTTGTTCTTCAGTTCGCACCGGCCTGACGCCTACCAGCCGAGCCATATCGACACGTTCCTCGCCGTGGCTGACTCGCTGTCGCTCGCGGTCGAGAAGGTGAAGTATCTCGACGACCTGGCTCAGGCCAAGCACAACTACGCCCAGATACTGTACTTCGTCGCGCACGAACTGAAGGCGCCGTTGGCATCAATCGCCACCATTGGCCACACTCTAACCGAGGGCTATCTCGGCAAGCTGACGCCGCAGCAGTCCGAAAAAGTCCAGCGGATGATCGCCAACTCAAGCTACCTCACCAACCTGGTGCGCGACTACCTCGACCTGTCGCAGATTGAAACCGGAGAGATGAGGTACCAGCCCGGTCCGGCCGTTGACCTCGTCGAGGAAGTCATCCGACCGATGGTGGAAATTCAATCCCCGGCCGCCAGAGCCCGGGGCATGGCGATTGAGACCGACCTTGAATACCTGGTCGCACCCTGCGATGCCACTCTCCTGAGGGTCGTCTTCAACAACCTGCTCGGCAACGCGGTCAGGTATGGCCGAGAGAATTCGCAGATCCTGGTCCGGCTCGTGCGCCGGAGTTTCTCCGACTACGCTGACTCCGGCGAGCATGTCCGCCAGTACTGGGCACTCTTCTCGGTGCGGAACGAAGGCGTCGGGTTTGCGCCCGGACAGAAGCAGAAGCTCTTTGCTCGGTTCCAGCGCCTCAACCATCCTGAACACAAGGGCGTGTCCGGTTCCGGTCTTGGCCTCTACATCTCCCGCCAGATCGTCATCCGGCATGGCGGCGAGATCACGGCCGACTCGGAACCAAGCAAGTGGGCTGAGTTCCGTTTCCGCATCCCGCTGCGGCAGGACGCTCCGCTCGTCAACGCGCCGGCGTGAGGACAAAGGTGCCTGGACATCCGGTCGATCCCGGCCTGAGGTGAAAGCGGTGAAACATGTCTTGGTGATTGACGACGAGGCGCCGGTCAGGCTGCTTCTCCAGAAGATACTGGAGTCAGCGGGCTACCGTGTAACAACGGTCGCCGATGGAACGTCCGCGCTGAAGGCGGCGCACGAAGACCCGCCGGACCTGGCCATCTGCGACCTCCTGATGCCGGGACTGGATGGCCTCACGCTCTGCACCATGTTCAAACGCAGCCGGACGTTCAAGGCTCCAATCCTTGTCCTCTCCGGACACGTTAGCGAGAAGGACGCGGCGGCTGCGCTCAGGGCCGGAGCCGACGCTTTCATCCCGAAACCGGTGGAGCGAGAGAAACTGCTGGCCGCGGTCGCGGAGTGGCTCGCCCCGGGGAAAAGCGGACTGAAGAAGCCTGGTCCGGACGAGTGACAGGCGCGGGCCGCTGGCCGCCTGCGTCAAGCGCATGCCGGCTCGGTATCAGCCAACCCGGCACTTCCGGTTTCTGCTCTGACTCCTGCCTTCGTATGCTCCCAACCCCCGAGGTGTCTTCCCTGACGTAGACCTCTACCGACTCTCCGACCCCCGCGCCGAATACACCGAGACCGCCGGTTAGTCGTGTCGTTCGACCCGCGCCCGCCCCCGGTCCGAACACGCCACCCCTCACCCAGTCGAAGTAGTTGGTATCAAGGGCGCATACCTTCAGCGCATAGGTCCAGGGCATGGGCTCGAACAGGTACAGGAATACCATCTGCGGGATCTTGAACCGAGACGTGTCGTAGTTATCGCCAGTCGTGTCGTTAGGAATCGCGAGGTCGTAGTACACCGTATCCCCGGTCTCGAGGAAGCTCTGGAACGACATGTAGTACCCGGCGCAGTTGCGGCTTCGAGTCCAGACCATCGAATCGCTCATCGTCACGGTGTCGCCATTACGCGGGAACAGAATTCGGAAGGAGTCCGGCACCACTGTCTGACCGTAGACGGTGTCAAACCCGTCCTTGGCAACGCGAATCCCGAACGTGTCGCCATACGCCGGGTTCGGGTGAACCTGCTCGCTATAGAAGATGTCGCGTCGGTAGTGGACAAGGCCCCACGTGTCGGCTCGTCGCCAGATTACGCAGTTGACATCGGCGAAGATGGAGTCGAACGGCTCGTCAATCGTGTAAGTCCGGTTGATGTTTGCGTATGTATAGACGTGGCCAGCCTCAACCAGACTGTGCACGACAAGTTGCGGTTTGAATTGCTCGGATGGCCTCACCTCGCAGGCCGCAAGGAGCAACCACAAACCGCAAGCAGTAAGCAGCAGTCCGCGGCGCGGCCAAGCCCGAATATCGAAACTAGAATGACGAATCAAGCTCGAATGACCAAAGACCGAAGCGGGGCTGGCCGTCGTCCGTGCATTCGGACCTCGGGTTTCAATCGTCATTCGGACTTCGGAATTCGTCATTTCCTAGAACCTCACCTTCACTCCGATTGTCGGCAGAATCGGTATCATCCCAACACTGTGGCGCACCGGCAGCCCATCGCCGCCGATGTCCCAGTAGTAGAGCAGAACGTTCCTGGCGTTGTAGATGTTCGCGATGTCAAGGAACACAGAGATCTCGCCCCACGGCTTCTGCCAGGTCCGGGTCGCGCCCAGGTCCAGACGATGGTACAGCGGATATCGGAACGCGTCGCGCGGCCCGTTGATGAAACCCCATTCCGGACGCCGGAACCAGTTCGGGTCGGACGGGCGAAACTGGTACATCGGGTAGTAGCCGACACTGCCGGAATAGGGCAACCCGGTGCCGAGTGTCCACTTGGCCGAAATGTCCGTGCCCCACACCAGGTGGGGGAAGGTAAGCACGACGTTCGCGTTGTGCCTTCGGTCGTAATGCGGATGGTAGACCTCGTCGGCGATTCGGCGCCGCGTCCACATATAGGAGTAGCTTATCCAGCCGTTCACCCAGCCCTCGGTCTTGCGCAGCATCAGGTCCGCGCCATAGGAATACCCATCGGCCGTAAGCAGCGATTCCGGCGGCGTGAAGTAGTCACCGTAGCGGGTCTCAAGTAGATTGTCGTAGTCCTTGTAGTACCCTTCGAGCGAAATGACAACATCGCGTTTCAGCCACTGCTCCGCGCCGGCGATGAAGTGCAACGCGGTCGGCAGGGCCTGGTCCGCCTGCACCGGTGTCCACATGTCGTAGATCGAGAACACGGCGTCAGTCGAATTGAGCGTCACCATCGGCTGAGTGAATCTGCCCAGACCGAGATTGAGCGCGGTGTTCTTCGCCGGGTGGTACTTGAGCCCCAGCCGCGGCTCCAGCGCGAACCGCCGGCCCGTGGTGTAGTAGCTCAAACGGAAGCCGGGCTTCAGGAAGAGCTTGCCCGGACTAACCTCCCATTTCTCATCCACGTATGCGGCGAGCGGCCAGAGCGTGAGCGCCGTGTCGTAGCCGGCCGTGTCATAGGCAAACGCCATGCCGCTGCGCGTGAACCGACCGTCGAAACCGAGGTCGAGCGTGTGCTGGTCCGCGGCGTACCAGGTCATGTCGCCCTTGAGCGTCAGGTCGGTCAGGTCCGTCTGCATCTTGATGGTGTCGGGCGTCCCGAAGTTGACGTCGAAGTTGGAGTAGAAGTTGCTCCACGCGCCGACGACTTCACCGTACAGAATCGGCGTGAACACCCGGTTCCACCGCAGCGAAGCTCCGCGGTTACCCCACTTCAGTCTGGCCTTCAGCCCGTCAGGATTCGCCGGGTCCCAGAAGTCGAGCACGTCCTCAGCGGCAAGCCCGGTCAGTGTGAGCCGCGAATCTTTCCGCAGCTCGTAGTTCGCCTTGCCCATCAGGTCATAGAAATAATAGCCGAGCCCGTCAATCCCGAAGCCCTTCAGCAGCACGTCCGGCAGGTAGGTCCGCCTGCCGGCCAGCAGGAATGACCCCGGTGCGGGGCCGGCGACTGTTGAGTCCGAACTCGGCGTGGAATCGCTCATCCTCGGTCCCGAGAATCCCTGCAGAAAAGTGCGGACATCGTCCTTGGTCAGTGGTATCGGTCCCTCCACCAGCCCCTGCGCCGCAATCATCGAGGCCGAGGCGTTGCCGGCCAGCCGCTTCGAGTTCCCCTCCTTGGTCGTCACATCCAACACTGAACTCAAACGGCCCCCGTACTTTGCCGGGAACCCGCCTGCAAGCAGCGTGACATCGGACACGGCGTCGGCGATGAACGGCGAGAAAAGGCCGAACAGGTGCGACGGGTTGTACACCGTAATGCCGTCCAGAAGAATCAGGTTCTGGTCCGGGCTGCCGCCCCTGATATACAATCGGTTGGAGAAATCCGAGGTCGATATCACTCCGGGCAGCAACTGAATCGTCCGGAACAGGTCCACCTCACCGCCCACTCTGGGAATGAACTCAAGCTGCTTGGCCTCGAGCCTGACTGCGGAGATTTGGACCTCGCGTTCGAACCGCGCCCGGTCCGCGGTCACCTTCACCTCCTTTACCTCGATCGACCCGGCCGAGAGCTCAAGCGTCGCGCTCACCGTCTGGTTGGAGCCTACTGCAACGGCCCGCCGCTCGGTCTTGTAGCCTACGAAGGACGCGACCAACTGGTACTTGCCCGGCGGCACGTGCCCGATGTAGAAGTAGCCATTAGCGTTGGTCGCCGCGCCGAGCTCGGTGCCGTCGAGATAGACGTTGCAGTAGGCCAGCGGCTCGCCGTCTGCCGCGTCCCGCACGAATCCATTGACGGCGCCCGGGTCAGCTCCGTATGCAAAGTGGAAAGTGGAAAGGCACAACGCCAGCGTGAGGGCCGCCGCCATCCTCGACCTGGACATTCCCCATCTTCGGGCCTGAATCGTCATTCGGGTTTCGAACTTCGGACCTGCGCGCTACGCGCGCAGCGCCTTGGCCAGCTCCTTCCCGAACTCCTTTGCCTGTTTGTGGAGCATCGCGTCATTCTTCAGCTTTGCCCCGTCCGGGCACGAAGCCACCACGTGCTGGCCCAGGTACTTGATGCCGCCAAAACGTGCCAGGCGGCTGAACATCTGCACGGCGAGGTCCGCTCCGTCGAAGGCATCGCCGCCCGCGGTCAGCACGAGCGCCCACTTGCTGCCCTTGAGCAGGTCCTCGCCGGTCAAAAGCGCGAAGCAACGGTCGAGCGCCATCTTGGTCTGGGCGGTTACGTTCCAGCAGAATATCGGGCTGGTCCAGATGACGAGGTCGGCGTCAACCATCTTGTCATAGAGTTCGACCATGTCGTCGTCCTGCGCGCACCCGGCACCTTTCTTGGTCTTCATGCAGGTGAAGCACTCCCGGCAAGGGTGGATATTGAGCTCGCAAAGCCGAACGCGTGTCACCTTGTTACCTTTGCCCATGCCGGCCAGCACCCAGTCGGTTACCACGCTCGTGTTGCCCGTCCTCGGGCTGCCCTCAAACACCAGAATCTGGTTCATCCGGAACTCCTTTCTCCGCGGTCAGCAGATCCGTTTCATGTACCAGAAACCTTATCAGCGGCGCTCGGAATGGTCAACTGCGGAGCAACGCGGAGAGGAATGGCCTCTTCGCAGGGCTGCATCGGGCGCCCCAGCTTCGCCGGACGCCGCTTGACTTTGGCACCTGCTCCGCTAACGTGAACCCGAATGGACGAAATCAAGCTCCGCTATGGCGTGAATCCGCACCAGTCCCATGCCCGCGCGTTCATCGGGACAGTCCACGCCGGGACAGGTCCCTTGCCGTTCAAGGTCCTCGCCGGCGCGCCCGGCTACGTGAACCTGCTCGACGCGCTCAACTCCTGGCAACTGGTCCACGAGATGAAGGAGCTGACCGGTCTGCCCTCGGCCGCATCATTCAAGCACGTCTCACCGGCCGGTGCCGCCACCGGCAAACCACTCTCACCGGAACTGGCCGAGTCCTGCTTCGTATCCGGCGCCGAACTTTCCCCACTTGCCGCGGCATACGTCCGTGCAAGGGGTGCTGACCGGCTCGCCTCGTTCGGCGACTGGATTGCGCTCTCCGATACGGTCGATGAGTCGACCGCAAAGGTCATCAGCCGCGAAGTCTCGGACGGCTGCATCGCACCCGGGTACGAACCTGCCGCGCTCAAACTGCTCAGCGCCAAGAAGCACGGCACCTACCCGGTGCTCGAGATGGACGCGTCCTACCGGCCTCCCGAAATCGAGGCCAGGCAGGTCTTCGGCGTCACACTCGAGCAGGCCCGCAACAACGCGGCTATCACGCCGGCGCTGCTCGACAAGGTCGTCACCACGAGGAAGCAGATTCCGGACGAGGCCCGCACCAACATGCTCGTCGCCACGCTCGCCCTCAAGTACACTCAGTCCAACTCGGTCTGCGTCGCGTACGACGGGCAGGTAATCGGCATGGGCGCGGGCCAGCAGTCGCGCATCGCCTGCACGCGCATCGCCTGCGCCAAGGCGGACAAATGGCTGCTCAGGCTTCATCCGAATGTACGCGCTCTCGACTTCAAGAAGAACACCAGCCGCACCGAGAAGGCAAACGCGATTGACCTCTATCTCGAAGAGGACGCGACCGAGGCCGAAATCGCGGCATGGCGGCTGAACTTCCACGCCGTGCCCGCGCCGCTCTCCCGGGAAGAAAAACAGGAATGGCTTGCCCGCTTCGACGGCGTGGCCCTGAGCTCGGACGCCTTCATCCCCTTCCGCGACAACATCGACCGTGCCGCCCGTTCCGGCGTCCGCTACGTCGTCCAGACCGGTGGCTCGTCGCGTGACGAAGGCATCATCCGCGCAGCGGACGAGTACGGCATGGTGATGGTCTTCACCGGCCTCCGCCTCTTCCACCACTGACGGGTGGGCCCGAAGGAATCGGGCTCCTCAATCTAGGGGCGCGGCAGACCGCGCCTCTGCTGTCATCTGAAGGACGACTCTAGACGCGGGTGGCAGTGTCGAGTTGAAGGTCGAAGAAGCCGGGAGTGGATGACCGATCAACTTCGGGCATGGCGTCGTAGATGCGGCCGTCGAGGGTGCGGCCGTTGGCATGTTTGCGGGTGCCGCCCCACTGTTTGAAGTAGAACGCGACGCGGGCCCTCCTGCACTGGTCCCGGATGGAAACAACCCATTCCTTCTTGACCGGCCGCGCGCCCGGGCCTGACTCGCCGCCGACAATCACCCAGTCGATTCCCTCAAACGGCAGGTCAGGGATGTCGCTCAATAGCGGTTCGACCGAAAGAAACCTGACCTTAGCAGGAGTCGCGACAAGGTCGGCGATACGACTCACGTTGTGCGAGTCCTCAACGGTCGCTCCCATCCAGACGTTCTCCGGCCAAGGCAGCATGGGCGCCAACTGCCTTAGCCGCTCGTTGCGTTTGGTGAGAACCTGGAACCGGTGCTGCCTGCACGACTTCATTACGTCGAATACGCGCTGGATGAATCCCGACGGCACCTTCTCATGGAACAGGTCGCCCATTGAGCAGAGGAACACGTCGTGCGGCTTGCGCCAAGACTGCGGCGTGAGCAGTTCCTTCTCGTGAGTCGTGACCTTGAAGCCGTTCCCGTACTTCGGCATGCCCGCGGCCTGCAGTCTCAGCGCGAACCTCCGCGCATAGCAGTTCGCACAACCCGCACTGATCGGCGAGCAACCCGTCACCGGGTTCCACGTTGCCTCAGTCCATTCGATGGAAGAACCAAGAGCCACGGTCGCCGTCCTACGCCTGCGGCCCGTCGCGCCGAGAACGTCGCTCGCGGTAGAGCCGCTCCGTGATTCCACCCCCGGACAGGAATGCTTGCTCCAAGCTGCGCAACTGCCGGGCCAGAAGGTAGCTTGCCTGATTCACCAGGCAAATGAGCGTGTTTGCCGCAATCTCCGGACCGGCGGTCCTGATGCCGTATGGGTCTGACGGGTCAGACTCGTCCGACTGGTCGGACTGGTAGCGCTGCCTGACGCCCTGTGAACGTGGATCATCCTTAGCCCACAGCTTGAGCCCGCGCTGCCGGAGAAAATCCTCGTAGTCCAATAGGAGTTCCTCAAGACTTGCGCGGGCAACGCCAGTCAACTTCAGCTCAGTCTTCTTTGACGTGGCCGAGGCCACGCTGCCTTCGGCGATGTTCTGCACGCCCGAGCGAGCCGCCTGCACCATCTGGTCGTGGGTGCGCGAGCGCCTGTCGACAAACCTGTCGCAGAACACGACCGTCGCGTCGTAGACGACCTGCGCTGCCTGAAAGCTACGCAGCTTCCGATATCCTCCATGCGGGGGAATCACGCCAGTAGGTTCGCTCATTACTTGATTGGCCAGTCGGCAGATGTCTGAAGACGCGAGTGGCGAGCGGACATATCAGAACTATGCCAAGCAGCAGGACAATGTCAAGCGGCACCCTCACCCAGACCCTCTCCCCTGACGGGGAGAGGGTAATGATACGGCGGAGGCTCTACGGTGTGGGAGCGCCGGTGTCGAAGACTTCGGTGCGGAGGCGGGCGAGGACGGCGGGGTCGAGGCCGCGGTCGGCCCATTTCTGAAGGAGGACCTCGGCGCTGAGCGCGAAGCTCTCGCCCGAGATTCCCTTCTGCCGCGAGAGCTTGTAGAGCTGCCGCGCGTAGTTGAGATACGCCACGTACATGATGGTGTGGACGCCCGCGGCGTTGAGCGTCTGCCTTGCTTTCACCTCCATCTCGCAAAGGCTCGCAACCGCAGCCTCGTAGCGCTTGAGCATATCCGGCCTGCGGTCATCGAGTATCTGCTTCACCTTTTCGGTCTCGGTCTTTATCGTCCAGTTGTTCAGCCTCTGGTTCGGGTCACTCATCCTGTTACCACCTTTCTGTTAGCGGTCATGATCGGACTCTTGAGGTGCAGCGGCGCCGGCTCTGTGTCGTTGGGCAAGCGAGAAAGCCCGGTCTACAGCGAACCTTCGTTCGCTGACGGCCTGCTCCGTTGCGCCCTCATATATCTATGTGGACACCGCCGGTGGATTTGCTCAATCATCTTCATCCTCTTGTTATGACGTAGGTGATTAACTCAATCAAGCACCGCGGCTTAGCCTCTACAGTCCTCTTGAGAGTAGACGCGGATTGCGGACCGGGACTCGCCGTCCGAACCGTTCCGGGAACGGTTCCCGGGGTGAATCCCGCGGGGAGTTCCGGGCAGAACTGCAAGGCCCCTCCTGGCCGCGCCCTCGCGGCGAAAAGGACGGTAGATTCCTGGCCGAATCCGAATCGGATCGGTGAGGCCTTCTGCGGCCCGGTATTGGCTGTGACCAGGGCTGCGGATCGGAAACTGGTTCCGGTCGTGGCTTGCGCACGGACTCCCATCGACACTCCGGGCGCTACTCAGGCGGCGTCTTGCGGATGGAATACGGCTGTCTCGCAGCAGGGCAGCCGGCATCCGGCATCGGGCGCAGGATGTCTAAGAGACAATGAGGCAGGAGCGAGGCCTTTGCGTTTTGTTGGGACTGGTGATCATAGCCTGCGCAGCGGTCGGCCCGGGAGGGCGGCCGCGGCCGAAGGACGTGGTCCTTCCCGACGGATTCACAATCGACTATTATGCTCAGTCGGTGCCCGGTGCGAGGTCGCTCGCGCTTAGCCCGAATGGGGTTGTCTACGTTGGGACGATGTCGCACGATGTAGTCTATGCGCTGGTCGATGCCAATCACGACGGTTTCGCCGAGCAGGTCGAGACCGTCGCCACCGGGCTTGACCAACCGAACGGGGTCGCGTTCCGAAACGGCGCCCTCTATGTCGCCGAGGCATCGCGTATCATCAGGTTTGACAGCATTGACAACCGGCTTGCGAATCCGCCTGAGCCCGTGCTCGTCTTCGACAGCTTTCCGCCGGCCGTTCACCATTCGTGGAAGTACCTCGCCATCGGCCCGGACGCGATGCTGTACGTCACGGTCGGCTCGCCCTTCAATGTCGGCATACCGGATGACGACCGGTACGCGACCATCATGCGCGTGCGGCTCGATGGCACCGGCGGCGAGGTTTTTGCCCGCGGTGTCAGGAACTCGGTCGGCTTCGACTGGGACCCGACAACGCATTACTGCTGGTTCACCGACAACGGCCGCGACTGGCTGGGCGACAATCTGCCGCCGGATGAGTTGAACGTCGCTCCGCAGGCAGGGCTCGACTTCGGCTATCCCTACCGGTTCGGCAAAAACGTACCTGACCCCGAGTACGGCAGCCGGGCCGACTCCACAATGATCTTCACGCCGTCGGCGCTCGACCTCGGCCCGCACGTCGCAGCGTTGGGAATAAAGGTCTACACCGGGAAGATGTTCCCGGAATCGTATCGTCACCGGGTCTTCATCGCCGAGCACGGCTCATGGAACCGGGCAACGCCTATCGGCTATCGTATCACAACGGCACTGCTAGAGGGCGAGGGTGCCTCAGACTACAAGGTTTTCGCCGAGGGCTGGCTCAAGGGAATAACGGCCTGGGGCAGGCCGGTGGACGTTCTTGTGATGCCCGACGGGGCGCTGCTTGTATCCGACGACAAGGCCGGCGCGGTGTACAGGATAAGCTACCGACCATGACGGAACGGACAATTCAGAATTCAGAATCCAGAAACCAGAACGCAAAACTGCGGGCAGTCGAAGCCGGCGAAACGAAGGAGGACGTGTGCGGTATCTAGTACTGGGCATGGCAGCGGGGGTCGTATTCTTGTCCTGTTCGAAACCCAAACAGCAGTTGCCGCCAATCCTGCAGAAGCCCACGGCCCTGCGCCGGCTCTTGCCGCAGGAGTTCGCACAAATAGTCGGCGATACTCATGCGTTCGTCGTGAATGTCGAGCCGTCGCCTGCGGGCGAGATACCTGGAACCAGGCTCGCCCTTTCGGGCGACCGGGCATTTGACAGCCTGCGGGTCTTGCAGCCGGACGTTACGAGGCCGATTGCACTCTATTGCGAAAAGGACACTCCGAGCGATACAATCGCGGCCCAGCTCGCGCGAGCGGGCTATTCGAGTGTCTGTTTCCTCAGCGGCGGCTACCGGTCCTGGATTGACGCGGGTCTGCCGTTCAGATTGTACAACAGCAAGTAACCGCGTTGGTTACAGCCACGAAAGACACGAAACGGACAAGGCGAACCAAGGATAAACACCGATAGTCGGGCAGATGTCTCGGGGAAAACTATCCGTGTTCATCCGTGTCCATCAGTGGTCACTCGGTCGGGCGGCTACCTGAGGGTGAACAGCTCGGCGAAGAAGTCCTTCATCGCCTGCCAGGACCGGCGGTCGGCCTCGGGATTGTAGGCGTTCCCGGTCTTTGGGTCGTTCCCCGCCATTGGCTGCGTGAAGCTGTGGACAGCGCCACCGTACAGGTTGATCTCGTAATCCACGCCGCCATTGCGCATCTCATCCTCAAGGTCACCAATTGCCTTGATTGGAGCAACCGGGTCGTCAGTACCCTGCATCACGAGAATCTTGCCCTTGATGTTCTTTGCATCCTCGGGATGAGGCGTATCGAGCGTACCGTGGAAACTGGCTACTCCGGCAATATCCGCGCCGCTGCGAGCAAGCTCCAGCGCCACCCCGCCGCCGAAGCAGTAGCCGATGGCGGCAATCCGCTTGACGTCGACACGCGGAATCAGCCGCAGCGTATCGAGCGCCGCCTGAGCCCGCTTCCGCATCAACGCCCGGTCATTGCGATAGGTCGTGGAGATGACTCCGGCTTCAGTCGCGTTTGCCGGCCTGACGCCCTTGCCGTAGATGTCACCGGCAAAAGCGACGTAGCCAAGCTTCGCGAGCTGGTCAGTGCGGTCTTTGATGTACTGGTCGATGCCCATCCAATGGTGATAGACGAGCACCGCCGGGCGAAGCCCCGCGAATGAATCGTCGTACGCCAGGTAGCCCGACAGCACGGCGCCTCCCTGTTGGTAGTCCACGGCCTGTTGGTGCAGCTTGGCTCCGGCCAGCGTGGGAATCAGGGCCGCCAGCACGGCAACCAGAATCATCCCGGTTCTTGTTGAGTTCATCTCTACTCCTTCGATGCGGCGTTCATCTCGCCAGCCAGCGGCCGACGAGGTCATTTGCGGTCAGCGGCCCGGGCTGCGCGATGAGCTTGCGCGCGGCCGGCACTTTCTTCCAGACGTTCCAGAGCATCACCCCGCGCACACGTGCGTCCTTCAGGTAGAAGATGACACCCTTGCGGAACGGCTCGACCCAGTCAACAATCGTCTCGAGGCGCGTGTCGATTTCACCCACTGCCTCGTAGCCGAGTTCGAACAGGTCGGAATAGAACAGCGACAGGTGGTGGAACGGCTCGCCCGCGCCTGCCATATTCCGGCCCGCCCGCTTGCCGGTCCGGTTCGCATTGTCCTCGTGTTCCAGCCTCAACCGTTTGTCGAGCAGCGGGCTGTAGAACTCGGCGACATCTCCGGCCGCGAAGATATCGGGTTTGCTCGTGCGCAGCAGTTCGTCCACCACGATGCCGTTTCCGACCTCAAGTCCGGTCTTCTGTGCCAGCGCGAGGTTGGGGGTGATGCCGATGCCCGCGACGACTGCGTCAACCGTCAGTTCGTTCCCACTCTTGAGGGTGAGAATGAGGCGCTCGCCGTTCTGACGGATGCCGGTGACGGTCTCGCCGCTCCTCACCTCGACGCCTTTCTGCCGGAAGAAGTCGGTCACGAAACCCGACAACTCGGACGGGAAGACGCGACTGCAGATGCCGGGGTCGGGCATCACCATCACGACCTGCCGCTTCGCCGTGGCCAGTGCCGCGGCCATCTCGGACCCGATGAACCCGCCGCCGATGACCGCGAACCGCGATTTCGTCTCGGTCTGCTGCCGAACAGACCGGTAGTCCTGCACCGTCCGGTAGTAGGTTATGAGTCCCTGGCGGGGACTGCCACCGCTTTCCGCCGAGGAAGACGATGTCTGTACCCTCTGGTCCCATTCAAACCGCCTCGGACTTCCCCCGGTTGCGATAAGCAGCTTGCCGTACTGGTATCTCCCCCCCTGGTCATCAGTGACTGTCCTTGCGGCCGGGTCAATGTCCTTCACCGTCCGGCCGAGGAACAGCTCGACGTTCCGTCCGGCAGTGTGCCGCCAGATGCTTTCGAACGGGTCGCCGAACCAGAGCTTCTTGGATAGCGGCGGCCGGTCGTATGGCGCATCAGGTTCTGCGCCGATGAGACCGATGGAATCCGCGGTATCCAGCTCTCTGATACCCTCGGTCGCGGCGTCAGCCGCCATCCCGCCACCGACGATGAGATACCTGAATTCCCTCATGTCACGTTACCTAGCAGCGGAGCCCGGGGCCGCGACTGGCGGCATGCTAACCAGCTTCCACGCAATCTTAGTGGTCATCCCTTGCACGAGCGCCAGTCGGATGAGCAGAACTCCGAGCGGCTCGAGGTAACGGGCCGCGCTCAGGGGGCCGGCATCGACCGGGATGAGCCCGAGGCTCTCGATGATGCCGGAGACCTTCTCCTTGGCTGTCGCGTCATCTCCGCAGTAGAACATGTTGAGCCGCCCGTCGCCCTCACCAAGGTCGCCGGAGCGGTAGTGCCCGGCGAATATGGTATTGAAGGCCTTGACCACGTTCGCCTCGGGGAAGAGCTTCGCAGTCTCCTCGGCGCCCGAGGTCGTACAGCCCAAAGCCAGATCCATATCTTTGGTCAGGGGATTGGTGCAGTCGACGATTGTCTTGCCCGCCAGCGGCCCCGCGGCCCGGAGCGTAGCCGCCACGGCGTGCCAGGGTACCGCAGTGATGAGCAACTCGCCGAATTCGGCCGCGTCCCGCACTGCGCCGATGCTGGCGCCGGTGCCGAAGCCGATGACCTGCTGACGGACGAGTTCGGGGCTGCGTGAGCCGAATCTCACCTCATGCCCTCTTTTAACAAGCAGCGGGCCCAGACTGAAACCGATGTTGCCGGTGCCGATCATACCGATTCTCATGCTCCTACCTCCCGGAGGTTTGCTGTTAGACTGAGCTCTGGCGAATGGAGATGCCGCCGAGGGTGCCCCAATCGGAAAGGGCGGGCTGACGCCCGCCCTTGTGAACCGAAAACTGAATCAGTCGGTTACGACCAGCTTGCCTTGAGCGACGGCAGTTCCGGCGACAACGCGGTACAGGTAGACTCCGCGGGATGCGCCGTTGCGGCTCCACGTGGCCCGATTCCCGGCAGTCTGGACGCTCTTCACGAGCCGGCCGTCGGGCGAGTAGATGGCTATCCGCGCGTCGCGAGCAGCGGCGCCGGAAAGCACGAACGCACAGCCGGTGCGGCAGGGATTCGGCCCGACCGAAACTGACAGGCCGCGCCTCCCAGTCAGCTTGTTCTCTTCGACGCCGACGTAGTCCAGGACATTACCGATCAAGCCCTGGTAGCAGGGCATCGAAGAGTCAGACTGGGGAATCATGTTCTGCAGGTAGACCACCAGTTTGACCCTCTCCTCGACCCATGCAGTATCAAGCAAATAGGATAGAGTCACCGTGTCGGACGCTCCGGCCGCGAGCGTCACCGACGTGCCGTGATGGTCCGGCAGGTAGTTGCGGCAGACGTGATTGTGCCAGGGGTCGCCGTTCGTACCGAGGTAGTAGCAGCTATCTTCCGTGATGACGACCTGCAGCGCGGCGTCAATCGCCGTGACTCCGCCGTTATGGCACTCGACCCGCACCTGTCCGTCGCGCGTGGCCGGGTAATAGGTCGTCCCGACATGCGTGAGCCCGACGTCTGAAGGCACGAGCAACTGGTCGGAGACGTAGCCGGTCCAGGCGCCGTAGTCGGATCCGCGGCTCTTGCCATCTACCCAGAGCCACGGCGTTACGTACCCGCCAGCGTAGGGCGGCGGGTAAGTCCACCACTTGCTCCAGCCCTCGGCGCTGTAGAGCGGAAGCCCGTATACCATATGCCATTGGATCGGCGCGACCCGGCCTTGGTAGTCCTGGCTGATCTGGTCCAGCATACTGCTGGCAGCAACGCAGGTCCCTCAGTTCTCCGAATAAGGTTCCTCGAGCACGACCACGCGGTCGTAGCCAAAGGCGATAACGGCCAGCAGACTCAGTGCGAGCAAGACGTTCTTCATTTGTCCTCCGGTTATTGCCGGCCGCAAGGTTACACAAAAAAACGGGGCGGGTCAAAGGCCCGCCCCGAACCTGTAGACGCTCGCTAGTCGACTACGACCAGCTTGCCCTGAGCGAACGCGGTCCCGGAAACGAGGCGGTACATGTAGATGCCGCGCGACACTCCGTTGCGGTGCCACGATGCCCGGTTCCCGCTCATCTTGACGTTGCTCACGAGCCGGCCGTCGGGCGAGTAGATGGCTATCCGCGCGTCGTGAGCCGCGGCGCCGGAAAGCTCGAAAGCGCAACCGGTGCGGCAGGGATTCGGTCCGACCGACACCCGAAGGTCACGAACCGCCGACAGCTCCGACTCCTTGACGCCGGTAAGCTGAAGCAGGCCGCCGGACACTCCCTGGTAGCAGGGCATGGAGGAATCACTCTGCACTGTCATGTTCTGAAGATACACGATCAGATTCAGATTCGACTCGACCCACGAGGCGTCCACCGCGTACGGCACGATAACCGTATCGGTTTCTCCAGGCGCCAGCGTTATCGGCGTTCCGTTCGGGTCCGGCACGTAGTCGCGGCAGGTGTGGTTGTGAATCGTGTCGCCGTTGGGCGCGTTGTACTTGAGGCTGTCCTCGGTGATGGCGATCTGCAGGGCCGCATTGAGCGTGTCGGCGCCCGAGTTGTAGCACTCGACCCGCACCTCCCCGGTACGCATACCCGGGTCGTAGGACGTGCCGACGTGAAAGAGGCTCACAGCGGCAGGCAGGCGAATCTGCCCGGCAACGAGCGTGGCCCACTCGTTGTAGTTGTAGCCACGGCTCTTGCCGTCCATCCAAAGCCACGGCGTAGCATAGCTGCCGCTGTAGGGCGGCGGGTACTTGTACCACTTGGCGTGAGCTTCCGCGTTATAGAGTGGATAGCCGGAACCGACGTGCCACTCAACCGGCGCCACCGTGCTGCCGAAGTCCTGAGCTATCTGGTCCAGCACACTGCTGGAGTACCTGCAGGACCCTCAGCCTTCCGAGTAGGCGTCTTCCAGCACCACAATACGGCCAAAGCCGAAAGCCGTGGCCGTAGCGCCAAGTAGCAGGGCGAGTACGAGCAGTCTCTTCATGGGACCTCCTGGATATGCCTGCGATTCAGATTGACGACCGGACATCCTCTAAATAGTAAGGGACGGCCCGCCCCAGTCAAGTCAGGACTCCTCTCTTGACCGCAGGCCGAGCGCGGCGAGCACGGTGTCTTTTCCGGCGTTGAGCTGCCAGAGCGCCAGCGTGCCCAGCGCCCGCATGGTATGCGGCACCGATTTCGCGTCGCGCTCGTGGACGCGCAGGAGCAGTGGCAGGGTGACGAACCGCAGCACGCCGGCGGCAAGGAACATGATGTGGTAGTTCACGAAAACCAGCCCGGCGATGGTCACGTGGAAGTCGTGCAACCCCTGGGCGACAACCCCGGCGAGCAGCGAGGCCACGAATGCTCCCAGTCCGGTTACAGCGGTGTAGATGGCGAAGTAGCTCTCGCGGTGGGCCGGATTGTCGGCGAGCTCGAGCAGCAGGTTCCAGAGGCCGAGGCTGGCACCGCTCCAGACCAAACCGTTCATCAGGGCGTCGCCCCAGATCGGCAGGCGGAACGACGGTGTCGCGAACAGCCAGAGCAGCGGCATCACCCCGACCAGCGCGAAGTTCAGTACGGTGACCGGCCGCGCGCCGAACCGGTCGATGGCCCGACCCCAGAGAAGCTGCATGACCATGCCGGTGACGCCGCCGATTATCGAGTAGACGCCGATGGCCGCGAATGAGAAATGCAGGTTCTTCATCAAGTGGACAAGATAGAACGGCGACGCGAGCGTGCCGGTCAGGAACCATACCGCCAGAAAGAGGGCAAGCCGGCTGAACTGCGTCTCTTTGAGCGGCCCGATGAAGGTGTCGCGCAGGCTGAGTCGCGGCCGCGGCGCGAGCTCGGGCTCGGGCTGGCGGTTAAGCAGCAGCGTGGAGACCAGGCCGAAGATGACCGCGAGTCCGAACGCGAGCGCGTAGCCGGTCGGCTCGTGCCCCTTTGCCTTCAGCCAGTCCATGCCCAGGCCGGCAGCGTAAGCGGTCGCCACCCCGAGGACGCCGTGAATGGCGTTGCGCAGACCGAAGAAACGGCCGCGCCTCTCCTCCGGCACCAGGTCGGAAATCCACGACTGCCAGACCGTGCCGGCGACGTTCATGATCAGGCTCGACAGGGCAACCGTGGCGAAGAAGAGCACAAGGCTCACCTTCATCCGCAGCAAGAGGAATGGCACGAGTACGAAGAAAACCGACCGGCCGATGCCCGCCGTCCAGATGAGCAGCGCCTTGCGTTCCCCGGCGCGCCGGACGAGATAGCCGGACAGGAAACCGAACCCGGTTACCAGGGCAGGGATGGCGGACAGGAGCGCTATCTGGAACGAATTCGCCCCGAGCCAAAGGGCGAGACCGGTGAGAAACATGCCGCCGCCGAGAGTGGAATAGACCATCGCAAACGCGCCCTCGACGATGGAGACGCGCAGACCGCGGTCGATTTCCGGTCGGGTCAGGCTGCTCAAGTGTCGGCAGGCATTCTATCACAACGGCCGCGGCGAGCAATGTCCATGAAATGCAGGACGGACGGCGTGCTACCGGCGGTCGACGCCGAGCCGGCTGCGGAGGAAAGGAACGATGGTGGAACCGACGACCGGCCAGCCGTAGTCATGTGAGGGACTGTGGACTGCCTGCGCAAATGGTACGGGCCGGTCGACCATTTTCGTCCAGAGCGAACGTGCTACCGCGGTGAACACTGCGGAGACCTCCACATCTATCTTGCAGGCTGCAATCGGGTCATCGCCCTCATTGTCGAAGAGCAGCGTGTTCGGCGTGTCGGTATACTCATCCCACCACGGTGGCCCGAACTCAAGCACGCTAACTCGTGATTGCAGGTCGGGCGCAACCTGTTTCATCGCCTGCCCGACGAACGTCGCGCCATTGGACAGCCCGACCAGTACGATGCCGGTCGCGGGATAGCGGCTGAGCAGTCCCGAAATCGTGTTCGCAAACTCGCAGCTCCGTTTGTGATGCACGCCGAGCATCTCGGCCAGTTGCAGCACCCGGTTGTCGGGAATGCCTGACGACACCCGCAGATATGGTACGGCGAGCGCGCTGAGGCCCCAGCTTGCAGCGGAATCGCGGATCGCATACGCAGTCGGGGCGATGTCGTCCGAATGCTCGAGCGGCAACCGTCCCCAGCCGCCGGTACAGACGACGATGACCAGATCGCACGCCAGCGGCATCCGCGCGAGCTCGCGGAAGTCGAAGCCCTCGGGCGGGCGGCCGCCGAAGAACACGGCCAGACTGGTATCCTCATCCGGATACCAGTCGCCGTACTCCGTCGTGCTCAGCACGATGCCGTGGGCTGGAGCGTCGCAGGTAGCCATCAGCAGCGACTCCCGCTCCCATCGTCCCGCCGCGGACAGCGGCTCGTAGTTGACGCTCATCTCGAGTTGACCGGCTGCATCCGGCCCGACGTCGAATCCGGCGAACGCCTTCCCGTTCTCGACTGCCTCCCCCGAGGACAATACCACACCGCAACCAGGGCTGTCGGCAGCGGGGCGCCGGAGAGTCGTCCTGTCCGATACGACGCGACACAGACGCGGGATCGGCACGAGCAGGCGAACTCGCCGGCCCGGACTTTCGATTCCGGTCGTTTCAGCCGGCCGGAATCGGTCGGCAATCGAGTCGAGACCGACCTCGACTGTGACCGTACCGGCAAGGCCGAGTGAAGCACTGCACGCCAAAGCCATCAGCAGCAAGGACAACGTCAGCGGCTCCAGGAAATGACGGGCTCGAACGGGCTCGTTCATGAATTCCACGTCATTGTAGACCGACTCGACCTGCGGTCAAGCCCGTGTCCACCGGCGCAGTCGGGACTCGCTCGAGTCGTAAGCCTCATACCCTGGTTTCGCCCAGGACTCAGGGATTCGAGTCTGGAAGCCGGCCCTTCCTCCCGGCAGAGAGTTCCTCGGCATGGTACGAACTGCGCACGAGCGGGCCGCAGAAGGCCGACTTGAACCCCAGTGATCGAGCCTCCTCCTCGAACGCGGCGAACTCCTCGGGAATAGCGTAGCGCTCTACCGGCAGGCAGCGCCGTGCCGGCTGGAGGTACTGGCCGACGGTGACGATATCGCAACCGACCGAACGCAAGTCACGCAGCGCCTGCCGCAGTTCGTCGTCGGTCTCACCCAGGCCGACCATCAGTCCGCTCTTGGTCGTCATCTCCGGTGCAATGCGCCTGACCGCCGCCAGCACATCAAGCGAACGATGGTAGTCGGCGCGCGGGTCGCGCACGCCGGGCGAGAGGCGCTCGACCGTCTCCAGATTGTGGCCGAACACATCCGGCTCGGCCTCAACAACCTGCCGAATCAGCCCCTCCCTGCCGCAGAAATCGGGAGTCAGGACCTCGACCTGGACGCGTCTACTGCTGACGGCGGACCGCAGCTTACTGACTGTCCGAGCGAAGATGCCCGCGCCAAGGTCGGACAGGTCATCGCGGTCAACCGAAGTCAGGACGACGTAAGTAAGATTGAGTTCAGCGACTGCCTGGGCAACGCGCTCTGGCTCGGTCTCGTCAACAACGCCGCCGGGATTGCCGGTCGCGACCGAGCAGAAGCGACAGTGACGCGTGCAGGTGTCGCCAAGGATCATGAAGGTCGCCGTGCCGCGGCCCCAGCATTCGGCAAGGTTGGGACAGCGGGCCGAACTGCAGACCGTGTTGATGCCGCAGGCGCGCAGCCGCTCGTTGGTCGCCTCGAAGCCGGCTCCGGACGGCACCGCCGAGCGCAGCCACTCAGGTTTTCTCATCGGGAGTCAAGCATAGCAGACGTGTGCGGCGAACTCAATCGGCGCACGGGAAGCAGCGCTCTAGATCCTGAACTTGAGACCGGACTTCGGGCAGGCCGACACGCACTCGTTGCAGCGGATGCACTCGAGCTGATTCTGGCTCTCGTGCGGGTTGATGTTCATCGGGCAAACCTTGCGGCAGATGCCGCAACTGGTGCAGACGTCCGGGCTCTGGAGTGTAAGGTGCATCAGGCTGCCCTTGTTGAACACCGAGTAGACCGCTCCGATTGGACAGATCACCCGGCAGAATGGCCGTTTGATGGCGATGGCGGCGAGAATGACACTGAGCAGGATGCCGATCTTAACCCAGTAGAGCCAGCCTACGAGGCCACGCAGCGCGTTCACGGGGTCCCACAGCACCAGCGGGATGCCGGCGCCGAAAGTGCCCTGCGGGCAGAGCTTGCAGAACCACGGCTCGGCCGTGAAGTAGGACGCGACGCCGGCGACGAAAAGGAGCACACCGAACTTGAGGAAATTCGACGGGAGCGATGCCCGGGCAAATACGTCAAGGACCACGACGATGATGAAGAACGCAGCGGCGAGCGCCAGTCCGAGCGGCAACCGGGAGAGCGGGCCGAGCTGGAAGGCGGGATTTCCGAGCCACCCAAGCAGGAACCCCGCGATGGCGGAGAACCCGGCCGCGAACCAGCGACCGGTCAGCCCGAGCAGGACGATCGCGATAAAGCCGGATGCGACCGCGTACCCGACCTCGAACTTGAACCAGACAACGGCGGCAAGCCCGAGCGCGGCAAGGAATCCGCCCACCCACATCCTACGCGGCAGATCGAGCTTGCCGCGGTTCGCGATAACCAACAGGAGCAAGTTGAACGGCAGCCAGGCGTAGAGAAACACCGAGAACGGCGGAAGTTTGAGGAACAGGACAAGCACCGCGCCGATTGCGGCCGTGATTGCGGCGATGACGGCAAACGAAGCCCGGCGCTTGTTACCGGCTTTCGGCCCGACCTTGACCTTGTAGAGCAGGTCCTGCCACATCCCGAACGGACAGAGCCAGGCGCACGCGGCCCTCCCCACGACTGCGCCGATGACGATGAACACCCCGAACGGCAGCCACGGCAGGAGCCTCATACCGACCATCTGCTGGGTCGAACCGATGGGGCAGGCAAACACCGCGAGCGGTCCGCCATAGCAATTGAGAATCGGTTCGGGCATGTATTTGAAGATGCCCTGGTAGAGTATCTTGTTCTGAATATAGGCCGCGATGTAAGCATTGAGCAGCACCGCCGAAGCGATCTCTACCACCCGAAATGGCGCTACCCTCCGCCGCACGAAAACGACCGAGCCGAGCATGATGAGCATGAACGGTACCCAGCCGAAGACGAGGACCCGGCCGAGCGGCATCCCCTGCCCGTAGCTCAGGAAAGCCGCGACCAGCGCCCCGGTCAGGGAGATGACGATGAACGAAAGCCAGCGATTGCGCGTGGTTGGCCGGCCGAGGAACAAGGCCAGGAACACACCCAGTCCCAGCATCGAGGCAAGGCCGTAATACAGGACACCCCAGTCGAAGTGACCGACGAACTTAAGGAGCAGGGTCGAGGCCGCAGAGGCCGCGGCGATGGCGATGAACATCCAGATGCGGGCTCGCCGGCTCACGTCGAAACGAGTACCGGTCATAAGCTGGACCTGGGCATTGGGGCTACACGAGCCCCATGCAGGAAAGTCATATCTGGGCCGCGAACCGGTGGATCGTCTCGGGGTTGCCGGCCTTGATGCCGAACACGATGGCCGCCACCCCGATCACGGCCAGAACTACGAACGAGATTTTTCGCTTCACGCTTAGAATCGGCTGATGAGCTGCAGCTTGGCGCCGGTGAAGGGCGATTCGAACCGGCACACGCCCCCCGAGCAGGTGTAGCCGCCTTTCTCCCCGCCGACGCGGACCCGCAGGACGTTGCGCTCGGTGATATTCCAGACGGTCTCGAACATCGGCCATGACTGCTGACCTGCGTAACGGATGTCGAGCTTCTGGTCCACGTGCTGCCACCCAACCGTGAACAGCAGCGCGTCTCCGTATCCATAGGTCAGGGTCAGTGCCGACTCGTGGTACTTCTGGTCCGGGTACTCGGGCGAGTCGTCCCGCTTTTCGGTGACGAAGTTGTATTCCCCTTCAAATGCCACGGTGTGATTCCCGGTGAGATAGTTGACATGCACCGTCGGCATATCAGTTCCCCGGCTGAGGACGTGCAGTTCCACATTCTGCTGGACCATGTGGTTGAACTTCGCCTCGAAGTTCCAGGCATCGCCGAGCGCATAGCGCGACTTCCCTTCCCACTCGACTACGCCGGAGTTCGGGTCTCTGTGCTTGTAGAGCCGCCCATAGTCGGCCTCGACATAAAGCGGTCCGACCGGAGTCGCGGTAGCGATGATGCCGAAGCCCTTCTCGTCCTCGCCGCGGTTGAGCGCCACGCCCGATTTGATCGGGGTGGGCGGGTCGTTCCAGTGGTAGACACCGCTGGGAAAACCGATCCGGTCGTAGTCCATGTACTCACCGACAATCGAGTAACCGGTGAACGCCGCCGTCCCGCTCAGGTAGTACCCCAGCCCTTTGTCCCGGCCGCCGATTCCCGGTTTGGTCCCGAGTCGCTGGCAGATTTCACCGTAGAGGTCAACCGGACCAGCCGTGGCCGAGACGTTGCCGCCGTACAGCTCGGTGAAAGCCCTGGGGGTGATGTCCTTGGTCGAATCACGGTTAACCCGGACGTAGCGCGCGCCGAGGCCGCCCCACTCGAACGGACGCGAGGACAGGTCCGCACCCAGCACCTGGTCGGTCGTGTCGGTGGCGTTCATAAGCTTGTACGTACCTTCCTGAAAGAAGAGCTCGCGCAACCTCGCACCAAGCAGGACGACGTCGGTTGAGAGCGGCAGATGAGCCGTGCCGCGCAGCCCGTGCAGGCTCTTGTAGTGGCGGAAATCATCGTCGGAGTAGGCCCGCAATGTCAAGCCCTTGCCGAAGGTCTGGAAGAACTTGCCGTATAGAATCTCAAGCTGCTTGGGGCTGTAGGCAACGGTGTAGTCGAGGAACCTGACCGGTTTCTTCACCGCGGTCCACGGCTGCGACGGCTCGAACATAAAGAGCCCGACGCCGCCGTTAAAGTCCCCGTACTTCAGGTTGAGGTCCATCTTGTCTTCGGCGTGCGTGGCCCAGCTGTCGCGGTAGGCCCAGAATTCGGCGCGGTTGACGCCCTGGATGGTGAGGTTCGCGCCAGCGGCGAACGAACCGACACAGACCAGCAGGCAGGCGAAACGGGCGGCTCGCTTAGTCACCGTCCGCTACTTGTCTTTTCCGGCCGGCGTCTCCTCTACCGGCTCCTCCGGCAGCCACTTCACGAACTCAGCCGCGATCTTCTTCTCGTCGCCCTTCTTATACCCGATGTGGGTGTAGACAATCTCGCCCTTCATGTTGATGAGGTAGGCCGTCGGCTTGATGATGATTCCGTAAGCCTTCTTAACTTCATTCTGGGCATCGAGCAGGCAGATGTAGGGCCATTTCTTGCTCTTGACGAACGCCTTGACCCGGGCTTCATCTGCCGGCTTGTCGACCGAGAGCGCAATGATCTGCAGCCCGCGCTCCTTGAGCGAGTCGTAGACCGGCATCAGGGCGTCCAGCTCGGCGATGCAGTTGACGCAGGGCAGATCCCAGCACTCCATGTAGACCGGCCCGACCGCGAGCAGGCTATCGAGCGTAACCGAGTTGCCCTTGGTGTCCGGAAGCGTGAAGCCGGCCGCCTGCTCGTACTCGGTCTTCTCCGCAGCGAGGGCAAGACCGGCCGCGAACACAAGAACCAGTGAAAGTCGTGCGAGTTTCATCGTAATCTCCTCTAATCGTTGACTAGTTTCCGAACCGCTGTTTGCCCACCGACTGCAGCACGCGTAGACTTGACGTATCCTGGACGAAGACGGCGGCGCCGAGATGCGAACGGTTCCAGGCACCCAGCGGCGTTGTCAGTACCGTATCGTACTCCTGCCCAAAACTGAGCTTCAGCGGGACTCCCCAGGTATCACCAATGACGCGGCGGGCACAGTAACGGACATAGGCCGTATCCTGACGGAGCATCGAGTAGTAGGGCGCGCTGTCCTCGTAGACGACGGCGACCAGCATCAGTCCGCTCATCGTATCAACCGCGGCGTTGGTCGGAGTAATGTGGACGCCGATGCTCAACTCCGTCGTGCCCAGCCGGGTGGTGGCCGAGTCGAGTGACATCTCCATGGCCGTGGTCAGCGAACGGGCCTGGCCGACCATGTTGTCGTAGACCTCGTAGAATGAATCGGAGACCTGAGGCGCACGGTAGAAGCCGTCGAAGAACGCGGTCGGCCAGAACCCGGCGACGTTGTACTTCCCCGGCTTGCTCCGTTCGTCCCCGGCCCCGGTCGACAGCTCAGGATGGTCGGGCGCCTGATACCAGACGACGTGCACTACCGAATCGGGATACGTGATTGCCAGACTCTCAAGAGACCGCTCCGCGGCCTCGCAGTATGCTCACTCCGTGGTCGAGAAAAGCTCACTCAGCACTACCCGGTTTGCCTGCCGGCTGATGAGCGGAGCGTCCGAGCACCGAACCGAGAACGAGAGCAACACCGCCAGCACCGCCAAACCGGCCGCCGCCCGAGCTGGCTTAGATTGAAGCAGTTTGTGCGTCACAGGTAATCTTAGGAACGCATGCGTGTGCTGTCAAATCAGACCATCTCCTGCTGTTATTTACCACGCCGGCTCGCAGTTATTCCGTCGGCAAGCCGCAGCCCAGTTATGCTTGACTAGTATCGGTCTGTGCGGACACTTACAGAGTGAAGGGACCTGTCCAAATACTGACCACAACGCCCAGCCGCGACGCTGCCCGCCTCATCTCCCGGACCCTGCTCGACCGCCGCCTGGCCGCCTGCGTCCAGATTGTCGGCCCGATCGAGAGCAGCTACCGCTGGCAGGGACGGGTCGAAACCGCGCGTGAGTGGTTATGTCTAATCAAAACGAGCCGGGCCCGGTTCCGCGCGGTCAGCACGGCAATCGCGGAACTCCACTCGTATGACACGCCCGAGATTGTCGCTCTGCCGATCGTCGCGGGCAGCCGGCGCTACCTCGATTGGCTCGCGGCATCGATGCGCCACTCGTCTGCCGGACCCCGACCCGCCCGGAGGCCAGTCTGCCGCTGAAAGGGATCGTCTCCGCGCTCCAGGACCCGGATCCGGGGACGCGCCTCCGCGCCGTCGAAACCCTGAGCCATATTGGCGGCGACGAGGCAGTCGGAGCCCTGGTGCTCCTGCTCAAAGACCCGGACGATACCGTTCGCGCGATGGCCGCGGAAGCTCTCGCCGCCAGCGGCGCCAGCGCAATCGAACCATTGATACGTTATCTTGCCACCTGGCAGGGCCCGGTCGGCACCGCCGTGCCGGCTTTGCTCGGGAAGCTGCGTTCCGACCGCGGACTGGACTTCCTGACCGCACACGTCGTCGACCCCGACCCTGGGGCACGCGCGGCCATCGCCGCCGCGCTCGGGCGAATCGACAGCGACCGTGCGCTGCCGCCGCTGCTCGAACTGCTGCGGGACATGGTCGACGAAGTACGAATTGCCGCTGCCCGGGCGCTCGGCGATGTCCAGAACCCATCGACCGTGGACGCCCTGCTCGACGAAATGGCGGACGAGAACGCGCTGGTGCGGGCGGCCGTGGTCGAGGCGCTTGCCCGCATCAACAGCCCGAAGTCGATTGACATTCTGTCGCACGCCAGCACCGAGGACCCGGAGCGGAACGTGCGCGAAGTCGCCTTGGCCGCGCTCCGACGGGTCAGCACCGGCGCGGTTACGCCGTTGATCCAGGCGCTCCTGGGAAGCGACCTGAGCGAGCGAATCCGCGCCGTCAGCCAGTTGCTCGAGCAGGGCAAGGCCTCGGTCCTGCCGCTCACCGAGCTGCTCATGCACGAGGAGCCGACGGTGCGGGCCTCGGCTGCCGAAGCACTCGGCGCGCTCGGCGATACGGCCGCGCTCAACGCCCTCATCATCAGCGCGATCGCCGACACCGACGACCACGTCCGTCTCTCGGCGACGACCGCGCTGGGCCACGTCAAACATGCCCGTTCCGCACAGGTTCTGGCCGGCCTGCTGGAAGACCAGGACAACAAGATCGCGGATGCCGCCGCCGTCGGGCTCGAGAATCTAAGTGAGCTGGCTGTCGAACCGGTATTTGAGCTGCTCAACCACGAACTGGTCGATGTCCGGGTGCGGGCCATTCACGTCCTTGGCCGGCTTCGGCACCGCGGTGCCTGCGACCGTCTGATCCGAGGTCTGACCGACAAAGTCATCTGGGTGAGAATCGTATCAGCCCAGGCGCTTGGCGAGATCGGCGACAGCCGCGCGGCCCCGGCACTCATTGCTGCGCTGAAAGACCGCGACCTGGTTGTCCGGGCGATGGCGGCAGAGGCGCTGGGCAGACTGCGCGACTTCGCGGCAACCATGCCGCTCCTTGCCCTGCTCGGTGACGAAAGTGACCTCGCCCGGACCCATGCTTTGCGGGCACTCGGGCGCATCGGCAATCCGGCGGCAATTCCGTTCCTCGAACCGGCACTGGATGCGCCGGAGCCGGAAGTACGCTGCGCCGCGATCGCCGGGCTGGCGGCGCTGCGGGTGACCAGCATATTGCCGAAACTGCACCGGATGTCGCGGAACTGGCCGGTTGGTAGAGAACCCAGGGAAGTACGGGAGGCGGCGCAGCAGGCAATCACGGCGCTGGAAGCCGCGCTGGAGCAGGAAACCGTGCTGACCCCGCACCCGGAGCAACCCCTGGAAAAAGAACAGCCGCCCCCCGACAGCTAGCCGGGCAAACTATGTCCGCGGTCTGTGGGCTGCCGCTCCCGGCGGCGGGGCTTCGCGCTATTCCTCGAACAGCGCCTTGGCGTAGGCCTGCGGATCGAACGGCTCGATGTCGGCGAGTCCCTCTCCGGTACCGGTGAAGCGCACCGGCACCCCCAGCTCCATCACGATTGGTATCAGCACCCCGCCTTTAGCCGTGCCATCGAGCTTGGTGACAATCAGACCGGTCAGGCCGAGCTGCTCGTTGAACGCGGCGGCCTGACGCAGCCCGTTCTGACCCACTGTCGCATCCAGGACCAGCCAGACCTCGTCCGGGGCCCCCGGTTTCACCTTGGCGCAGACCCGCTTGATTTTGACGGCCTCATCCATCAGGTCCTTGCGGGTGTGCAGCCGGCCCGCAGTGTCGACCAGCACGATATCGATCTTCCTCAGCAACGCCTTCTGGATTGTATCGAAAGCGACCGCGGCCGCATCCTGCCCCTGCGTCGACGAAACGATTTCAACCCCGGCGCGTTCCGCCCATATCCCGAGTTGCTCGGCGGCGGCATCGCGGTAGGTGTCGGCCGCGGCCACGACCACGCGCTGGCCCTGGTCGGCGAACAGCCGGCAGAGTTTGCCGACGGTCGTGGTTTTGCCTGACCCGTTCACACCGACAATCATGACAACCAATGGAGGGCCGGACGTTGGACTTTCGACTTCGGACTTTGGACTAAGCAGCCGCGCAATCTCGGTTTCGAGAATGTCACGCCGGTCGCCCGTTGCATGCTTGAGCTTCTCCACCAGGATGTCGGTCGCCTTGACTCCGACGTCAGCGGCCAGCAGCGCTTCCTCAAACTCTTCGGTGCTGGCCGCCGATAGCAGCCGCCGAAACACCTGGCGGGTCTTGGTCAGCCCGCCGGCGAGCCCGGCGAAGCTGGCGCTGATTCGGACGAAGGGATTCACTGACTAGCTGGCGGCCGGCTGCGCCTGCCTGCGGTAGTCGGCCAGGCTGACTGACACTAGCGTGGAAATACCCGGCTGCTCCGCAGTCACACCGAACACGATGTCGGCTCGCTCCACGGTCAGTCGGTTGTGCGTGATGATGACGACCTGGGTCGTGTCGGATATACCTTTGAGGTAGTCGGCGAAGCGGCCGACGTTTGCATCGTCCAGTGGTGCGTCCACCTCGTCGAGGAAACAGAAGGGTGCCGGCTTCACGCGGTAGAAAGCAAAAAGGAGAGAAACCGCGAGCAGGGCTTTCTCGCCGTCGGAGAGCTGCTCGAGCCGCTTCGGGTTCTTACCGCGCGGCTTGGCGACGATGCTGATCTCGGACTCGAGCGGGTTGGCGTCGTTTGTCATCACCAGGTCGGCCTCACCTTCGAGGAACAGAGTCTGGAATATCTCGCGGAAGTGGCCCCGCACTTCGCCGTAGGTTGCCGCGAACTGCTCCTGCGCGTGCCGGTCGATCTCGGTCAGGGCGCTTTCGAGATTCGTCTTGGCAGCGGCGACGTCCTCGCGCTGGGTAACGAGCTTCGCCAGGTCCGACTTCTCCTGCGCGTACTCCTGGGCCGCGAGCGGATTCACCTGCCCGAGCGCCTCAAGCCGCTGCCGCACCTGGGCGAGCCTCTCTTCGGCCCCGTCGGCCGCCTCGGGCTGGAATGCGATGATATCGGTCGCGTAACTCGTCCTCGCCTCTTCAGCGATGGCCGCATTCCTCTGGTTCAGCTCGTAGAGCTTCATCCGCTGCTCCATCAGGATGCTCTGGTTCCGCTCCTGGGACTGGCGGAGCTCGGCCAGATTGGCATCGAGTGCCTCCTCGGCCCGAGCCAGTTCGGCGACCTGCAGCCTGCCGAACTCATCCTCGATCCCCGACAACACTGAACGCCCCTGTCCAATCTCTTCCACGCGCTCGGCAATTTCCCTCTCCAGCACCTGGCTCTCGTCGCGGTTGTGCTCCGCCGTGGCCGCGTATTCCTGCAGGCGCCGCCGGCCGTCGTCAATCTGGCGCTTGGCAAACGCATTCTCGGCCTCCAGCCGCGACCCGACCTGCCGCGCCTCGGAAAGCTCGGCCAGCGCCTGCGACGACAACTCCAGCCCGGCCTTGACCTGCTGCTCGAGTTCGCGGACCGCAAGCTCAGTCCGTTGCAGCACGCTCGTACCCGACTGAGTCTGGGCTTCGAGATCTCCGGACGTGGCCTGTAGCGCGGTTCTGCGTTCCTCGATTGAACGCACCTGGGCCGCGGCGGCATGCTGGGCCGCCCGCACGCGCTCCGCTTCACGTTCGAGCTCCTCTCCGGTCGCCGACATTAGCTCCAGCGCCGCGTCGAGAGAAGCCTTCTTGCGGCCGCTCTCACCGACCTCGAACTCGCCCTGCTCAGTCTCCTTTTCCAGTTCGGTTCGGCGCCGGAGGAACGTTTCCTGGCCTGTAACCGCTCGCTCCAATTCCTCATCGACCGTGGTCAGCCTGGCACCCTTGTCATTCAGTGCCCGTCTTGCGCTCAGTCGCCCGCTCTCACGGCCCTCGATAACCACCCGCCCATCCGGGAACCGGCACACTCCGTCCCGGGTGACGAATGTCCAGCCGGGCAACTGCTGCGAAAGCCGGTTCAGGTCTCCGGCTCTTGCGGCAACCAGACAGGAGTTGACCACATCCCGCAGCCCCGCCGGCGCGTCAGACCTGACCTTGACGAACCCGGAGAGCGGACCGATTATACAGCTATCCTGCGGTACGGCCGAGGGTGCCGGCTCCAGACCGGAGGCGCCTGCCAGGAAGCCGAAGCGCAGGTTTGGGCGTGTCGCGGCCACGTCCGCGAGCCTTTCCGGCCCCACATCAGTAACCAGGAAATCCACTACGGCATAAAGCGCTGCTTCGCAGGCCCGCTCCCAGCCCGGCTCAATCTCAAGGAAAGCACTCGCCTCGCCTCGCAGACCATCGGTGAGCGCCGCACCACAGGTTTCAAGTTGCTCGCTGGCGAGCGCCGCACGCAGCAGCGCCAGGTCGGTCTCGAGCCGGCCCTTCTCCTCGCGCAGCCTCTCCTCTTCGCCGCGCAGCCGGTTCCGCTCGTCGCGGATGTGAGCAAGTTCAGCCCGGACTGCATCAAGCCGCTGCCGGCCGGCGTCGATAACCGCCGCCGCTTCGGCGACCTTCTGCCTGGTGGCCGCAATCTCTTCCTGGTTCCGGGCGAGGCGCGCCTTCACCGCGTCGGCATCTGCGGACAATCGCTCGCTCGTCTCCCTTTGGTTGTCAAACGCCGCATCGAGCCTTGCCAGGTCCTGTCGGCTGCTCTGCCCCTGCTCAAGCCGTTCCTGCAATTGGTGACGGAGTTCGGTCTCGTGACTGCGCAGTCCGTACAACTGCTCTTCAAGTGCCACGACCGCCGCCCGCTGACGCTCGAGCCTCTCCTGGGCCTCTGCCTGACACACGTTGGTAGCCGCCAGCCTCTCAAGCGTCTGCTCGAAGGTCTGCTCCATCTGTCTGACGTTCTCCGCCAGTGAAGCTCGCTCGGCCTCGCCCTGCTTTGTTGCGCTGTCGAGGAGCTCGATACGCGACCGTGCCAGCAGGTTTCTGCCCTCCAGGTCGGAGACTACCTGGCGCTGCGCCTGCACTTTGGCTCCCAGTTCATCCTTCAACATCTGCAGGTCCCGCACCCGGCCGCGCTGTATCTTGAGTTCTTCCTCCAGGCGGTGGATTTCAGCCACGCGCCCGGCCTCAGCCTGCTCCATCGCCTCGGTGTCGGCCTGAGCCCGCGCCAGGTCTCGCTGGATCGCCTCATAGTCGGCCTTGAGTTCGATGAGACGCAGCCCTTTCTCTTCGGTCTTCAGCTTGTCGAACGCCCGGAGCCTGCCTGCCTGTCGCTGCAGACTGCGCACGTAGCGCTCCCGCTCCGCGATGATATCGTCCAGGCGCAACAGGTCGCTGTTGGTCAGGTCCAGTTTGCGCAGACAATCAGCCTTCGCGTCCTGATACTTGGCGAGCGACGCAGCTTCCTCGAACATCTTCCGGATATTGCCGGAGATGATCTCCCGCATCTGGCGCAGGTCGAATATCGAATAGGCCTTGGTGCCGGTGCCCGACGAGAAGAAGACCTCCTGGATGTCACGCAGGCGACATGGCTGTTTGTTCAGGTAGTACTCACTCTCACCCGAACGGAAGTAACGGCGCCGGATCTCGACCTCGGCCGCCGGCTGCCCCTCGCCCTGTGCAACGTCGTCCAGAACGAGCTTCACCTCGGCGAAGTTGAGCGGCGGCACCATGGCGGTGCCGCCGAATATCAGGTCCTCGTTCTTCGCGCACCGCAGCAGCGTGAACGACTGCTCGCCCAGAACCCAGCGGAGCGCGTCGAGCACGTTGGTCTTGCCGCAACCGTTCGGGCCGATGACCGCATTCAGGCCCGGGGAGAAACGCAGCGTCGCTTTATCCTGGAACGACTTGAACCCGATGAGCTGGAGCTCTTTGATGCGCACGTCGGGCTAAACTATATGAGCGACCCTATCCGAGTCAAGCCCCGTAAATGGGGACGCTACCCATTTTCGTGCCTGCCGCGGGGCCGGCCGTGGGGCAATGCGTGCAGCCTGCGACTACTTTGCACTTCCAGCCTCTGGACAAATGAATCGTCTCCCAGCGGACGGCCGGTGCGGGTGTAGAGACGCAACCGCGCGGCGTTGTCTTCCGGGTCCGCCTCTGCCAGCCAGTCAGCCCAGTTCCCCGCCGAGACCCACCCGTCGATACCCGATGCCAGCAGGCGGTCTCGCCGCAGTCCCGCGTGGGCAGCGGCGCTGCTCCACTCGTAGTTCGTCGCGAGACGCTCGATTCCGGCACGCACCGGGTTGCACTCAACGTAGCGGATTGCTGCCGCGGTATGGCCGACGTCGAGCGGACAGGAGTAGAACCGTCCCTGCCAGACACGGCCGGCGAATTCCCGCGATCGGTTTACATGCTGAGCGTAGCGTAAATGTACCGGCTTAAGTACTGACGCCAGTGAACCAGCCTGGGCCGGCACCGCGACAAGGTGAACGTGATTGGGCATCAGGCAGTAGGCGAGAATCTCAAGTCCGCCTTCAGCCGAGTAGTCCGCGAGCAGGCGCAGGTACCTGCGGTAGTCGGCCCTGACAAAGAAAACCTTCTCGCGGCGATTGCCCCGCTGAGCGATGTGGTGCGGTACGCCTGGAACGACGACTCGCGCCATGCGCGGCATGGCCTACAATACTGCGGCGCGCGGCGGTGTCAACGTAAAACGGGTAGCGTCCCTAATATATAGTAGGACAGCTCAGGCGGTGGCGGCACGCGGCCGAAGCGTGGGATGTTCGAAACGCCGGAACAGGAAAATGAACAGGGCAAGAGCCAGACCCGGGCCGACGAGCCAGACAGAACGTTCCAGCCACCAGCGGCCGGAGCCGGCCGGCGAACCGGCAAAGCCGGCAGCCGACAGCAGCCCGTAGGCCGCGGCATAAGCCGTCAGATGCCACAAATAGACGGTCATTATCATGCTGTTTGCCGCGACGACCGTCTTCCAGGGCCCCGGCTTCGCGAGCCACCGGCTTACCGGCCCGCGCAGCAACATCGAAGCACCCACCAGCCAGAACGTCAGCGACAGAATGCACACGTTCGGCGGCGTCATGTTCGAAATGGGCTCGTAGCCGGTACCAACCATGCTCTTCGGATATGACCCGAAGTGCGTGAGGAGGAACACACCGGCGAGACCGCCCAGGGCGATCATCAGGCGAACGCCTCGCCGTGCGCGGGTCAGCGTACCGTCGGCATAGAAGAACCCGAGCTGGTGCGCAAGAAGCCAGACAAACCCGAAGTTGGCCCAGCCGATTTCCGGAACTCGCAGTGCTATTCGGAGCACGTCCACCCCGACCACCAACAACGTGATGACGGCGACCACCGCAATTCCGAACCGAAGATGGAGAATCCGCATCACCGGCGTCAACGCTGTCAGGATGATATAGACGACGAGGAACCACAGCGGCCCGAAGAGCAATACGGTTGCCCTCATGTAGGCAGGCTTGATCGCGCCCGCTGCATGCACTGCTACCAGCACGACCAGCCATATCGCCACGAAAATCGCTGTCGGTTTGAGCAGACGGACCAGGCGCCCGCGCATGAACGTGCTCATCGACTCACCCCGACGCTGCGTATTCACTACCGATGTGAAGTTCGAGAAACCCCCGACGAAAAAGAAGAGCGGCAGCACCTGCAGCACCCAGGTCAGGGACCACAGGCCGGGAATCAGCCCCACGACGTTGTGGACCTTCACCACGCCGCGCTCCCATCCGATGATTGAACCGATCCAGTGCCCCACCACCACGACCGTGATGCTCAGGGCCCGGATGAAGTCGACGTACCGGTCGCGCGTTGACGGGGTCGCTGCGACGAGCTCGTCAAGACGCGGACCGGAGGTCGCGCCCACTCTCAGCGTTGCTTCTGCCATACGCGCCTTTTGCGCAAGACTATAGAAACCGAAAACGTGATGTCAAGGATTGGTTCGGTCGAACGTGGCTGTCCGATTGCGAACACGGGGCCGGTCCCGGCCCGGACCGAACGGACCCGCGGCGCTTCCCTCAGCCAATGAGCAAACGGGCCGATTCCTCCTCGGCTGCGGGCTCGATGTCGATTCCCACGCCCGAGACAACGACTCGCACAACCTTCTCTTTGCGCTTATCGCTGTACCGCGCGCAAATCCTCGCGGCGAGGACCCGGTCGGAATCAACCACCAAGAAACGAGGACACCAACGCACGACAATGAGACCGACGGGACCTGGCAGGTCGGACGCATCAACTACCACCGCGTGAGCAGGCTTGCGCCTGAGCAACTCCTCGTTCTCCGCCTCGTCCCTACCCACGATCAGCCGCGCGCCTGAGGGCAGCCGGAAATGCCTGCCCATGGACAGCAACTCGACAATCTCCGGCGAATCCTCGCCATGGTCGAAGGCCTCGGCCAGTCGCTTCGAAAAGACCCTCTCGGTCAGCAGGCACCCTCCGGCCGGGTTCGGGTATTCGGTGATGTCGTATTTCGCGGCCAGATCCATTTGTCGCTTCCGGCTTCGCCCTTCGATGTTCAACAGCCGCTCGCGGTCAACCAGCCCGGTCTGCTCGACCACAGTTGGGTCCAGCAGCTTTGCGGACAGCGGTCGGAGCAACCTGTCGCCGACCCCGGAGTCCCTCGCCACGACTCCGAGCGACTGACGGTTCTGCGACATCGGCCGCTGGCCCAGCACCTCGCCGGTGACGATGAACTCGGCGCCTCGGGTCTGTCCATACGTCCATGCCTTCCGAATCATGAGGGTATGGCAATCGATGCACGGGTTCATGTTCTTGCCCCGCCCGTGCTTCGGCCGTTTCACCATGGCGATGAAGTCCGCATCAATCGGCAGCGTCACAAGCTCAATGCCGAGTTGCTCGGCGGCCCTCTCGGCGTTGCTCTTCCCCGCCCTCGGCCGCGGGCAGTACGCACCCGCAAAGTTGATACCGATGACTTCAATGCCTTGCTCCTGAACGACCCTCGCGGCCAGGGTCGAATCCAATCCGCCGGAAAGCAGGGCGACCGCGATTGCTCTAGGTTTGTCGGGCACGCAAGAGAATAGCCGCCGAGCCCGAGGTTTCAACCACTCGCAGACGGCGGTCTAGCGGCTGCCGCTTGAACCAAGACGCGAGCGGGGCGCCGGGGTCCCGACCGCAACATAGATGGTATCAGGCAGGGACGTGGCGGCATTCCGGTCCTGCACGCTCACGACCACCTCGGCCGTTCCGACCTGCGTGAAGACGTGGGACAGGCGGATCGCGGACGGACTCGGGGAATACCCGCTCGGCGTACGCATGCTGTCGTTCCAGGCAACGACTGCCCTGATGCTGTCGCCATCAGGGTCGTGGCCATCGACAACGAAGCGGGTAGTCTCGCCGCGCACCGCGACTGGCGGGCGTAAGACGCTGTCAACCACGGGTGCATTCGGACCGCCAACGAGCACCGTGACGGTCTCCCGCTCCGACCCGGCGGGCCACCAGCCGGCGGAAGTCATGCCGAAGGCATGGATGATGTAGACTCCGGCGCTGTCCCATCGATGCGAGACGGAGAACGTGTCTGGCCGGGGACCCTCATTCTGCAGTTCCACCGTATCGCCCCAATCCATCTCGAACGAATAGCCAACGGCCGGGGCAGGCTCGGCCGTCACCAATATCGTGAACTCGTGGCCGGCAAAGGCCGTGTGAGTGCTCAGCAGAAGACGCAGTTCCCAGCTCCGTCGCCCGCAATCCGCTCCCGGCGAGACCAGCAGGACGAGCGCTACCAAAACGAAGAGCGCTAGACGTGACTTCCTGCTCGTCTACCTTCCTCCGTCGACGTAGCCGGTGTTGTAGAGGTCATGCTGCCACTTGGGCCAGGGAGCGAGCGGGTCGAGCGGGGCTCCTCGGCTTCCCGCCACGCAAAACAGCCCATATTCTCCGGCAACGATTACGTTGCCATTAGGCAGGATGGTCGGGCTTGGCGGGCACTCCGCTGGAAACCAGAGCTTGCCCGGGAACGTGATACCATACCACGACATGTAGTAGCTGTGGCAGTCGCAGGTCCAGACTGCGCCACCGTCAGACTGACGGACGCGGTATAACACGTCGCGGTTGCTCTGAAAATAGACAGACCCGTCGGCCGCAAGAACGGGCGCGGTGCTGAATCCGTCAGGGTAACCCAGCTCCTTCATCCAGTTGATGTCGCCCGTCGCCGGGTCAATTGAGTAGACCTTGCCGGCGCTGGTGCCGACGAAAATCGCCGTTCGCCCGATGGCGGGCCTCAGCGCCAGACCATCCAACACTGCCGTCCACCGCACGGTCCCGGTCACGGGGTCAATAGCGTAGATGCGCTGTGACTCGGACGCGCAGTAGATTGTCCCGTCGTTACCCACAACCGGGCCGTGGATCTTCCCTGCCGCAAGGTACACGCGCCAGAATGTGGTATCGAGCCACGGCCCGACCTTGTACAGGTACCCCGAATCCGTGCCGAAGTAGAGAGCCCACTGCGCGTCGATGACCGGGGCATCGACGATGGCTCCGTGTGCCGTGAAGGCGGGAATTCGTCCACCATGGTCAACGCTATCGACGTAGCAGTAGAGGGTGTCCTTTCTTCCGAAGTAGACGCGGTTGCCGTTGACCGCCGGACCGCTCCAATCCAAGTATCCAGAGGAATCGGGCAAGTCCGCCCACCACGCGACATCCAGTTGCCGGTCAAAGGCCCACAGGTTCGTGCTTGTCATGACTATGTGTCTGGTCACAGCACAATAGGCGACTTCGCCACCCAACGATGAATCAGTCGCATACTTGAACGCGCCGTCTGGTGTGAGGGCCGAGAACCGGGGTCCCGGAGGAGTAAAGGCGCCCAGGGGCATGAAGTACACGCAGTCCTCGACACCGTCATTGACAATCAATGGTGATGCCGTTGGCGGACGGCAGAACCAAATCACGCCGCCGGTCGTATCTACCGGTACGAGCACCGTCTCGGGCAAGGAGGTCGCACCTGCCTGGTCCTGTGCGGTTACTACAACGCGGGCGGTCTCGACCTGCGCAAAGCTGTGCAGGAGATAGAAGCCGAAGTAGTAGGGGCCGGCAAGTAACTTCGAGGTCGTGTCTCCGCCGTCGCCCCAGTCGATGCGTATTCTAATGCTGTCCCCATCCGGGTCGTGAGCTCTTGCGGTAAACTCATACTCCGCACCTCTGATCGCGAGCGGCGGCGATTCCAAGGTATCAATCACCGGTGCGTGCGAGCCGCCCGCCTCGACGACGACACGCTTCTGAACTCCCCACCTGATGCCCTGCGGATCGTCAGGCGCGAACACCGCCGCCCGAACGTACTTCGTATCGGGCGCTACGGTCCAGACGTGCCAAACGGTGACGGTATCAAACAACGCGAAGGAGTTGGTCGTGTCGACGTTGCTGTCGTCCCAGTTCACGACGTAGCGCACCGAATCATACCCGTTGCCGCTCGTCACGAGCTTCACCCGCGCCGTATCGCCCGCAAAGAGTGAGTATGGCAACTCAACGAACTCCGGAGGGTAGAGCTTGCGCGCGCAGACCCCGCCGAGTAGCAACACCGCGGCGGCGACCACCACGGTTGACACTGCAAGTCGTGACTTCATGTTGGCCTCACATCTGACGGCCACGCAACCACCCCGGCCGTCGCCTAATTCTCGGCCGCGGCGGACACTTGTCAAGCCTCTTCGCGTCTCGTTGACCGAGGTGGCATTCGGCCGGAATATGGCCGGCGACCTGCGCCCAGCCACGCCAGGGGCAGGATACAGCTCTGATTCGCGCCGCATCGTCCCGCTGAGACTCTGGCATTCGTCGGCTCCGCCGGAGGCCGGTGACACCGGCCGAAGTTCGAGCCGGTGCCGGCCAGCTACCCTTGCCGGCGTGCAGGTATCACCGGGCTGACCCTCTGCTCACCTCCGCCTGCGCCGCCGACAGACACGAGCCCATAATGACCACCCAGCCGGCGACGTAGGTCCACAGCAACAGCACGATAACCGCGCCGAAGGCGCCGTATACCGCATTCATGTGTCCGAAGTTGGCGACATACACGACGAACAACCATTGCAGGAACCGAAGCGCCGCGGTCACCAAAAGCGCCGCGAACCACACTTCCGAGAAGCTTGTCTGCCGCCGCAGCGCGAGCCGGTAGAACAGACTCAATCCGTAGAATTCTATCAACAGCGGCAACACCAGGGTGAGCGCTACGAAGCCCGCGGGGTTCTGGCCGGGTGAGGGACGAACCAGACTGCCGATGAAGTTGGCAACCAACGGCACGCCGATGCCGACCACGAATGCGCCCACCATGACGCCCAGCAGGGCGAGGCCGCGCAGCGGCTGGTGCCACCAGTCCAGGGGCCTCGTATTCCACGCGCGGTTCACCGCCAGGATGAGGGCATTGAAGAACTGAATCGCGCTCCATACGAGCAGAACCAGAGCAATCGCGCCGACCGGAGCGCGAACGCTGACCGCGTCGACGATGGCGCTGAAGATGCGATCTCTCCCGGCGGTTTCGAGCGGCAGATAGTTCTCGACGTAGCTGACGACCGCGTCCGCCGCAACGCTGCGGTCAACGAAGAACGAGCCGATTGTCACGAACAGGACCAGCAGCGACGGCAACGAGAACAGCGCGTAATAGGCAAATGCGGCAGCGCGGTGCGCGCCGTCGATCGCCAGGAAACGGCGAACGGCCAGCAGCAACGTCTTTCGTACGTTCATCCCAGCGTCCTTCTCACGGTTCGATTGTAGGAGCGAATGGGAACAGAGTCAAAAACCGGCAACCGCCAGCCGGCCTGCTCTACCGCACTATGAGGACTCTGCTCGCCTCTACGGTTCGAGCCTGCGTGTCTCGCACGAAGTACACGCCCGGACCGAGGTGGCTCACGTCGTTGGCGCCCGCCCGCAGCTCGAGCGCCTTGCGGCCATCGCTGGAGAGCAGCGAGAATGCGGCGGGCGCGCGACGCGGGAGGTACAACACGCCGCGAACAACCGAAGCAGGCGGCAGAAAGCTACTGGGCTGAGTCGGATGTCGGGCATTGGGGGACCAGTTGTTTGTGGAAAACCAGACCCCGGGTCCGCTCTCGCGTCCATCCTCCCACACCAGGTACGCATGCCCGTCCTTGTCGGCGGCAATGGCCGGGGACCATTTGTCCCCCATCGTATCATCATTTACCCGCTCGCATGCTGACCAGGTCGCACCATGGTCGGTCGAACACGAGTAGTAGGTATCGTAGCGCCCGTCGCGGTGGTTCATCATCAGCGCCGCGTGGACTCGACCGTCCGCCGATATCGCCAGCGGGCCCGAGTAGTACGAATTGTAGGACGGGTCGGTTATGGACTTGCATGAACCCCAGGTGTCCGCCCACGTGTAGAGCGTCCGCGCTTTCGTTAGTTCGTTGTTTCCATCATCGTCCGTGTAGTCACAGACGACGTGCTCTCGGTCGGAGACGATGTGTGGCTCAGCCGTATGCGCGCCGCTGGTCTCCAGCCGAACTCCCGGCTCAAATGTCCGTCCTGCATCTTGCGACCGATACAGGCACGCGTCCAACTCTTCGTTCTCTGAGGCCACTAGGTAGTGATCCGTCCCCGGTTGCACGCTCACATAGGCACGCGAGCCCGAATAGCCTTCGTCTACACAAATGTTGGTGCTCCACGTTGTTCCGCGGTCCGAGGATACGGATGACCAGATGTGGGATTCTCCCGTCCGCGGGTCGATCCAGGCACAGAAGAGCCGCCCGTCGGTGCTGGCTGCGACGTGCGCGCCCCAGACCTTGACTGCGGTGTCGTTATCGTCAACCTTACGGGGCAGGCACCAGGTTCCGCCGCCATCGGTCGACATGACGCAATAGATGTGGCCCGATTGACCGCACATGATGTAGACGTTGCCTTCGGGATCGGTCGTGAGGTCAGAAGCGCCGCCTTGACCGACAACCATGTTCTCGGCCAGCCAGGTCATCCCCGCGTCGGTTGATTTCTGAAACACCACATTCTGTCCATCCGCCATGACCACGTAAACAGGATGGGTTCCGCCGAGTGACGGTCCGAGAGTGATGAGAGGATTTCCGCACGAGCGGCCGTGGTCGACGCTCACGTTCGGCGAGAACGCGGCGACGGCGAAGGAAAACAGGAGCGTCAGCGCCATGCTCGGCCCAGCCATTGCCGATTTTAGAGCCGGCCGGCTGCACTGTCAATGGCGTCCTCCCGCCGCGAACCGAGATTGATGGCCACGAAAACGGAGTGAAACGGGCATGCGCATCCCGCACTCATTCGTTTTCGTGTCTTTCGTGCTCTCGTGGCTCCAATGTCGGATTCAGGGTCCCCGGGAATGACTTGACTTTCGCAGGAACTCGGCTAGGAGCCTGTCGGAGAACCGGGCTTAGTTGATGTGGGATTCAGGGTTGATTCGGCTGTGGACCGGCAGACTTGCATCCAACCGTTGGTTTCGTGTCCGAATCGGCCTTGGACAACGCGGAGAGGG